>OGNF01003376.1_pt1 | contig 10738 bp, 10 predicted proteins | sample 1573321 | NCBI WGS metagenome assembly OGNF01 (sample SAMEA2581911, study PRJEB24529) | metagenome | biome: Human gut stool | place: China | collected 2011
ATTCACGAACTTATTGAACGTGCTCCCGTGGAGCATCCCTTTCAGTTTATTTCCGGCATGGGAATGACGCTCGACCTTTTCGAGGAAAAGGTGCTTGCCTGCGGAGCCGGTGAAACTTTTGACTTTACGCTGGGAGTGGACGATGCTTACGGCCCCTATATGGATGAGCACGTGATTGAATTGGGCAAGGACGTATTCTCCGTGAATGGCCGTTTCGACAAGAATATGATTTATCCGGGTAATGTGATTCCTTTGGTTAATGCGGATGGCAATCGTTTCCAGGGCCTGGTGCTTGAGGTGAAAGAGAACAGTGTCGTGCTTGACCTCAATCATCCGCTGGCTGGCCGCGAACTGCATTTCAAGGGGCAGGTGGTAGTGTCACGTGATGCGACGATGGAAGAAATCCAGGGAGTTATCAACATGATGAGCGGCGAAGGCTGTGGCTGTGGTTGCGGTGGTTGTGGCGAAGGCGGTTGCGAAAGCGGCGGTTGTGGCAGCCAGCACGACCACACGGGCGGTTGCTGTGGTGGCGGCCATTGCCATTAAGGAAAATTCTGGTACCGGTGCGTATTTCCCTTTTTGTGGGATGTGTTCGGACTGGTGTTGGCTATAGAATAAATTTGCGGGAGGCCGCACAATGCGTGCTCCTGCAAATTTTGGTTTTTATGATAAATGTCAAACAGAAGAAAGACTATGAATACTTTTGGCAATATCTTTCGTCTGACCACTTTCGGTGAGAGTCATGGTCCCGGTGTGGGAGGAGTCATTGATGGTTTTCCGGCAGGTGTAACCGTGGACATGGATTTCCTGCAGCGGGAACTGGACCGCCGTCGGCCGGGGCAGAGCCGCCTGACTACAGCCAGGAAGGAGAGTGACCATGTTGAGATTCTTTCCGGCATATTTGAAGGCGTATCAACAGGATGCCCCATAGGTTTCCTGGTTAGAAATTCCAATCAGCACTCGTCTGATTATGATAATCTGCGCGATGTGTTCCGTCCCAGCCATGCCGATTTTACTTATTTCTCTAAATATGGCATACGCGACCATCGCGGGGGCGGCCGGTCTTCGGCGCGTGAAACCATTGCCCGCTGTGTCGGAGGAGCTTTTGCCAAAATGGTCTTGCATACTTTGGGCATTAAAGTGACAGCCTATACTTCGCAGGTAGGAAATATTGCACTTGAAGGAGACTATCATTCCTATGACTTTACAAATATTGAGAAAAATCCGGTGCGTTGTCCCGATTTGCAGAAAGCAGAAGAAATGGCACGGCTGATAGAGGCTGTGAAGGCTGAAGGAGACACCATCGGCGGCATTATTACAGGAGTGATTCAAGGTTGCCCGCCCGGGCTTGGCGAACCGGTGTTCGGCAAACTGCATGCGGCACTTGGCGCTGCGATGTTGGGCATCAATGCGGTGAAGGGGTTTGAATATGGAGAAGGATTTTCCGGTGTTGCTGCGCGGGGCAGTGAACAGAATGACATATTTGTTCCCGATGGAAAAGGCGGGATAACCACGGCTACCAATCATAGTGGGGGCATTCAGGGAGGTATATCTAACGGACAGGATATTCTGTTTCGAGTTGCCTTCAAGCCCGTGGCAACTCTGCTCAAGGCGCAGCCGACAGTTGATGTTGCCGGACATGCCGTGGAGGTGACTGCGCGTGGTCGGCACGACCCTTGCGTACTGCCGCGTGCAGTACCTGTAGTTGAGGCCATGGCAGCCATGACAATATTGGATTATTACTTATTTGAAAGGTCTCGAAATGTTAAAAAATGAGTCAAATAGAAAAAAGATACATTTTTATTTGTTTTTTCATTTTTTCATTTCTATATTTGTGATACCAAGTTGTCGTGATGATAACGCCAAATAGTTTAGTTAAGTCTAGTTTAGTTTTTGTGTTGGTTAATGGGGGCTCGTGGAGACGGTGTCCTCATTAATTTTTTATATATATGGCTTTTCCTGGCCTGTTGTGCATAGTGGCTTATTGTAGCCGTTCGTTCTTGTTTCAGAAACTTAGCCATGTTTTCAGCAGGCCAACCTTTTCCCGACTGACAATGACGGGCTCCTTGCATTGAGGTACAATTTGGATGGCGTATCTGCCGTTGAAAAACGGCTCGATTTTTCTGACGCATTTGACGGAGAGCACGAACTGGCGGTTTACCCGGCAGAAACGGTCAGGATTCAGTTCCTTTTCCAGTTGATTGAGGCTGACATCCACAATGTGCTTGTCTCCTTTTGACGTAACGGCATATACGGTGCGGTCTTCCAGATAAAAATAGAATATGTCGTCTACTTCAATGGTGTAAAGGCGGTTGTTCAGGGATATGAGAAAGCGTGTCCTGTATTTCTTTTCTTGTCGTGCAATTGCTTTCAAAGTTTCATTCAAGTCAATTAATTCTGCGTATTCCTGCGGGTGGTGCTGGTATAGGCGTTCGAATTTGCATAGGGCTTCTTCCAGCCGTTCCCGGCAGACCGGTTTCAGCAGATAATCTATGCTGTTGGCTGAAAACGCTTGCAGTGCATAGTGGTCGTAGGCTGTGATAAAGATGATTACACTTTGCGGATTGGCTTCGTGGATTAGCCGGAACGAGTTTCCGTCTGATAAATGAATATCCAAGAAAATAAGGTCGGGGTGTTGGTTTTGGGACAGCCATTCGCCGGCCCCTTCGATGCTTCCCGGCAGAGTGAGTACTTCCCATTCCGGGCGGAGGTCGTTAAGCAGTTTTTGAAGCAGGCGTACTGCAGGATATTCGTCTTCGATGATGGCAGCGCGAACTTTAGTCATAATATAATGGAACTTTAACGATGAAACACTGGTGTTCTTGTGAAATGTGAAGCGGTCGTCCGCAAAGCAGCAGACAACGCTGCCTCAGGTTGCTGAGTCCCTTTCCGGAGGGTGGCGTGTCTTTTGCAAGGCAAATCGGATTTTTGACACATAAATATTGATTGTCTTCTTCTGTGTACATGAAGATGGTCATCGGATGATTCCAGTTGACGACATTGTGCTTGATGATGTTTTCTCCTAATAGCTGCAGTGTGAGTGGGGGGAGGTGTGCCTCGAGAGCGTCTTCTGGTATTTGATTATCTATCGTGATGCAGTTGCCCAATCTTACATTGTGCAGGTACATGTATGAGTCTAAAAAGGTAAGTTCGGCTTCCAAGGTAACAGTACGGCATTCCTGACATTCCAAAATATGGCGGTATACGTCCGCCAGATGTCGGGTGAACGAGATGGCGCCGTTGACATCGTATTGCATCTCGGAAATGAGAGTGTTCAGGCTGTTGAAAAGGAAATGTGGACTCAGTTGGTTTTGCAGTGCTTTGTATCTGAATTTTATTTCATTGTGCTCCAGTTCCTTATTCCGTTTATATAAACGTGCCAGGTTCCGGTAAAATTCAGCGACTTGTAAAAGACTGATGACCACCAGTTCTATGAGCCAGATGAGAATCAAGGCATAAATGCCGTTTGATTTCAGTTGAAGTGGAGACGGCATGCCCATCAGTGCTTTCGAGAATCCCCATAGCAAGTAATTGAAAAGGAAAATGAATACAGACGCTGTCAATAGAAATATGACGGCTTTTTTGCGTGACTGGAGAAAACTTTCGTGTCCTTTCTTGATTTGACGGTCAACATAGAGAATGCCGAATCCAAGGATGTTGTGGGCAAGTATGGCAGTGAGGACTGAGCGCAGGGTAAAAAGAGAGGGTTGTCTGTGACCTGTTACTTCGCCGAATTGTGACAGGAAAAAGAGTGAGATACAACCCAAAGAGGAAAACAACAGAATCTTTTCAAAAAAATGGTGGGAAGCAATGGCCTTATTCATGTGTCATAATTAAATGTGTAGTTGAGCAGAGACGAAGGATGGGATTTTGTTGTCTTAATCTTGTCGTATCCATGATGCGGCGAACATGTTGATGTTTTGCTCATGGATGCAGTTTGCTCGGGATATGTTGGCAGGAATACATCAGACGCTGATATCAAAATTGTTCTGTTTCGGGTGCAAGAACATGTATTGCAAAGTTATTGTAAACTGACGGGGGCGACAAGCGTTTGCTGCATAAAATGGGATTAATAAGGGTTAAAGTGATTGTTTTGAGGGTGGAAAGGTTTTTGGCGGAGTGAATAAAAGGCATCTGTTCTTTCTCTGCGTTTTTGTTCAAGATAGATCAACTGCCCGTTATCCGACAAGCATTCCAGTACAGTTGCCTCCAGGTAATTGAATATATCAAAATGGGGTAAAGATGCGAGATGGGTACAAAAAAAGAGGATACACTCCTCTCTTCTAAAGGTGTCGCACGCCGTCTTGAATGATTTTACGTGCATACACCCGCCCTTTTTAGGGCTACTACCTATTACCTAATAAACCAAACTTACCGTTGAACGGTTATAAAACAAACACAATATATCGGACATTCCGATACTCATCATATCTAAATCTTGTCTTCTTTCGCTTTTGTGTTCTTTGGGTGCTTCTGGAAAGGATACTTTGTTAAGTTCTGTTTCTGTATCCTCTGCAAATTTAGTAAAAATCTATCAGAAGAGATGAATATCTTGGTATGCATGAATTCGATTTAGATATTTTTAATGCAATAATCGATAGATTGATAACAGCTGAAGCCATTTCTTTGTATGATTGGGGCAGAGAGGCGGTAGGACGTTATGCCGATTTTGCTTACTGCGTTTTCGGCAATGTGACCGGAGCCCTAATATAATTCATTCGTGTAAAAATAAAAAAGTTGGGATGTGATTTCATATATTCGGGAGAAAGTCGTACCTTTGTTCCAAATTATCAACATGAAAATAAAGGAAGTCGTTGCGGCCCTTGAAAGGTTCGCGCCTCTGCCGCTGCAGGAAGGGTATGATAATGCCGGCTTGCAGATTGGATTAACGGAGGCGGAAGCGTCAGGGGTCTTATTGTGTTTAGACGTTACCGAACCGATTATCCGGGAGGCAGAAGAAAAAGGTTGCAATCTGATTATTTCCCACCATCCTTTGCTTTTTCGCGGATTGAAATGTATTTCCGGGCGTACCTATACGGAGCGCTGCGTGCGACAGGCTGTCTTGAGTAACATTGCCATATGTTCAGAGCATACGAATCTGGATAATGCGTCGGGCGGTGTGAACTTCAAAATTGCACAGAAATTGCAGTTGCAAAACGTTCGCTTTCTGTTGCCGGCAGGCGAGGGCGGCAGTGGTATCATAGGCGAACTGCCTGAGCCGGTGGAGCCTTTGACCTTCTTGAATCGAGTGAAATCTGTTTTTGGCGTAGACTGCCTGATGCATAATGAGGGACCGAATGGATTGGTGCGCCGTGTAGCGCTTTGCGGAGGTGCCGGCGATTTTCTGTTGGAACAGGCCATTTTGGCCGAAGCCGATGTCTTTCTGACGGGAGAGATGGGCTACCATCATTATTTCGGACACGAAAACGATTTGTGGATAGGTGTGCTGGGGCATTATCAGAGTGAAAAATTTACCATCGAGTTGATGCAGGAAATTTTAATTGAATCGTTCCCCGATTTGCGAATTTTTCAAACGGAGATAGACACGAATCCCATCCATTACCTGAAATAAAAATAAGAAATAGAGAATCATCAAAATATTAACTACAGCATGACAACAAAGAAAGAGGTTACAGAAATGTCCGTAGAAGAAAAGCTGAAGGCACTGTATCAGTTGCAGACAATGCTTTCCGAGATTGATAAAATCAAGACCTTGTGCGGTGAACTGCCAAATGAGGTGCAGGATCTTGAAGATGAAATCATTTGCTTGAAGCATCGTGTGGAAAAGTATAATGGGGAAATCGAGAGCCTGAATGAGGACATTGCAGCCCGTTCCAACAAGATAGCAGAGGCACAAGCTGCCGTGGAGCGTTACAAGGAACAGCTGAATGACGTGAAGAATAACCGCGAATATGACATGCTCACCAAGGAAATTGAATTCCAGTCCTTGGAAATTGAACTCCAGAATAAGAAAATAGGTGAGGCTCGTCGGAACATTGAAGCCAAGCAGAATGAGATAGCCAACGTGTCGAAGACCATAGAGGAACGTCAGGCTGATTTTGAGTTAAAGAAATCGGAACTTGACGGTATCATTTCGGAAACCAAGGCCGAAGAGGAAAAACTTCGTGAAAAGGCCAAGGCGCTGGAACTGACTATCGAGCCGAGATTGCTGGCTGCATTTAAGCGTATTCGCAACAACTTGCGCAATGGTTTGGGCATTGTCTATGTGGAGCGCGATGCTTGCGGCGGATGTTTCAACAAGATTCCGCCTCAGCGCCAGTTGGATATCCGAATGCGTAAGAAAATCATTGTTTGCGAGTATTGCGGTCGCATCATGATTGACCCCGAGTTGGCTGGTGTGGAACTTGAGAAGCCGGCTGAAGAAAAGCCCAAGCGCCGTTTGGCACGCCGGCAGGCTGTCAAGTAATCCGTGCGGATAAGAAATTGATGCCGACGTGAGGCATGATGATTTGACCGATGAACTAGGTACCCGTTGTAATAGCGGAAGTGGCCGGTCCATCGGTCTTTTTTTGTTAATGGAGTAAGAAAAATAAGCGTAAGAGACGGGTAAGCGTATGAAGTTGCAGTTTGTAGTGATAGGAAAGACTTTGGACAAACATCTGGATGCTCTGATACAGGAGTATGCCGGACGGGTGAAGCATTATCTTCCGTTTGAAATGGAAGTGATTCCGGAATTGAAAAACACGAAATCGCTGTCGTTTGAGCAGCAGAAACAGCGGGAGGCGGAACTGTTGCAAAAAACTTTTCGTGAGGGAGACTATGTCGTTTTGTTGGATGAGAACGGGCGTGAATTTACTTCCGTGGAATTTGCCAACTATCTGCAGCAGAAACAGTCGGTTGCCGCCCGCCGGCTGGTCTTTGTCGTGGGTGGCCCTTATGGATTTGCTCCGGAAATCTATGCGTTGGCCAAGGAAAAGATTTCCCTTTCGCGCATGACCTTTTCTCATCAGATGGTGCGTTTGTTTTTTGTAGAGCAGCTGTATCGCGGGCTGACGATTCTGCGTGGAGAACCCTATCACCATGAGTAGGTCCTGGCGTTGGTTGGTATTGTTGTGGCTGCCTCTTTGGGCGTGGGGACAGGGGAATTCTTTCCGTGTTATGACCTATAATGTGGAGAATCTGTTTGACACCTGTCATGACTATGGATGTGAGGACCAGGAGTTCCTTCCCGATGCTGCCCGGCAGTGGAACAGTGTGCGCTATTGGAAGAAACAGGGGGACTTGTCGCGCACGCTGATTGCTGTGGGAGGAGTTTCGCCGCTCGAACTGGTGGCGTTGGTGGAGGTGGAAAATGATTCTGTCATCAGCCATCTGTTGCGGCGCACCCGTCTGTACAGATTGGGTTACGAGTATGTCATGACAACCAGTCGCGACAGCCGTGGCATTGATGTGGCCTTGCTTTATCAGCCGGAGCGTTTCCGGCTGCTGGAGAAAAATATGATTCATATCCCTTTTGACGCACGCAGGGAGAAACCGACCAGAGACGTGTTGCATGTAGCCGGGCGTTTGCAGTGTGGCGATACGCTGGACGTGCTGGTCAATCATTGGCCGAGCCGGCGGGGCGGGAGCCGTGCTGCGGAGCACTACCGTTATCGTGCGGCCCGGCGGGTGCGGGCGTTTGCGGACAGCCTTGCACAGTTGCGCCGTTGTCCTAAAATATTGCTGCTAGGGGATTTCAATGACGAATATTCCGACCGCAGCATTGCAGAAGGCTTGGGAGCAGTAGCTCCGGGAAGGCCTGGTGACTATGTTGTGCTGTCGGCCGGACTGAAGGCGCCGGGTGGCATTCAGGGCACTTATAAGTTTCGTGGAGAATGGAACCAGTTGGACCAGGTGATAGTGCACCGTTGCTTGCTGGAGGCACAGACGGGCTTGCGAACCACTGCCGGCGGATGCCGTATTTTAGCTTTCCCGTTTCTGCTGGAGCCGGACGAAGCGCGTGGTGGCTTTCTGCCTCGCAGGACTTTTCTAGGGCCGGTTTATAAAGGTGGTGTCAGTGACCATTTGCCCTTATTGCTCGAAATGGAGTGGTAATAAGGGCGTTCACGCAGAGGATTTGACCGCATTCTCTTCGTTTTTGTTCGTGATTTCTGCGGTTTCGGAAACGCTGTTACAGTTCGCTATAGTCGGGAATGTCGGGAAGAAAATGCACAGAAAGGTCGGAATAGTCCAACTGGCAGCAATAATGGGCAAGTCCGTTGGAAACAATTAGGTAATCAGCACGGAATACACTGTTGTAGGATGAAATCTGATTGAAAACCTTCTGTGTGATAGCCACTTCCGGCGCTTTATATTCAATGACCAGGCGGGGACGGCCTGCCTCGCGATGGTAGAGGACGGTGTCACATCGCCGCGTCACTCCGCATACGTTCAGCTTTACTTCGTTTGCCAATAGCGCTGCAGGGTATCCTTTGTGCTCCACCAGAAAGTGGGTGAAATTCTGGCGCACCCATTCTTCGGGGGTGAGGGCAATAAATCTGCGGCGAAGAAAGTCGTAGATGTATTTTTTTCCGTCCTTTTGGGTGATGCGTACTTCGTATGTCGGTAGATTGAGTGAAATCATGGCGTGTGTGAAAATCTGTCGGGCATCTTTGTGTCCCGGGTGGGCAATGCCGGAACGCTCTGCATGCGGGTACACCGATGCAACACGTTTACAGGCCAACAGAGATGCGAAATGCGTTGGCTGTTCATTCCGGTTGCGGAAGGTGCTGAGGGCTGAACTGGCGGTTGGGTTACCGCTCTGTTCCATTCAGCGGAACGTTTTTCCCCTTTTGCAAAGATACGCAAATCAACGGGTTTGTCAAAATGAAACGGTGGGGGCGTAGGCCCAAGTCTGGAAAGAAGGTTTAGGCGCATGTGAAGATATGCAGGATTCATGGCTTCAATCTGCAGTCTGCCTGTTGCCTGTTTCCCTCTTTTCGGGTCCGGCGGCGTGGCGGTCAATCCGTTGTTGGTGAAGGTGTGGTATTTTCGAACCGGCCGATTTAAGGCGTGAAACGGGTTTGCCATTACCTGTTGATTCCCATGATTTTGTTTGTTATTATGCGGCAGGACCTGTTTTTAGGAGAATCGTGGTGGCTGGTTTTGATTTTATGACTATCTTTCACGTCAAAATCAGATATAGTAAAAACAGAAAATTATTGAAACAGATTATGAATGCTGATATAAAACTGTACGGGACCGTATTGGGCGCCGGTTTGGGCCTATGTCCGGCGCTTCATGCAGAGAACCGGGACTCTGCGCCCAATCTGCTGGTGGTGATGGCCGATCAGTTCAGAGGAGATGCGTTGGGCTTCCGCGGAAAAGAAGCTGTCAGGACGCCAAATCTTGATGCCTTTTCCCGGGAAGCGGTTGTCTTTACTCAGGCTGTGAGTGGTTATCCCGTTTCGTCACCGGCCAGAGGCATGTTCCTTTCCGGAGCTTATCCCCATAGCAACGGAGTGATTACCAATTGTCAGTCGGAATCGGCAACGCAGAATGTGGAACTGAAGGAAAGCATGGTTTGCTGGTCGGACGTCCTGAAATCGGAAGGTTATCAGATGGCATACATCGGAAAGTGGCATCTGGACAAGCCGGTGAAGCCCTATATTGACTGCTCCAACAACAGAGGCAGAATGGCTTGGAATGAATGGTGTCCGCCTGAGAGACGGCACGGATTCGACTATTGGGTGGCATATGGAACCTATGACCAACACTTGAGGCCGATGTATTGGGATGCCGACGGTGGGCGGCAGGATTTTTATTATGTAGACCAGTGGGGGCCGGAATATGAAGCCGACCTGGCCATTAAATACATAGAAAGCCGGAAAGGCTCCGGCCAGCCTTTTGCCATGATGGTTTCCATGAATCCGCCGCACACGGGGTATGAACTGGTGCCCGACAAGTACAAGGCTTTGTATAAAGGGCTGGATGTCGATTCTGTCATTGCCGGCATGCCGCATTTGAAAGATGCCGGCAGCAACTATGTCAAGCTGTTCAGAAGGAGTCTGGCCAATTATTATGCCTGCATATCGGGCGTGGACGAACAGTTCGGGCGTATTATCCAGGCTTTGAAGCGTAACGGATTGTTTGACAACACTATCGTAGTCTTTGTTTCTGACCATGGGGATTCCATGGGAATGCACGAGAATATAGGCAAGAACATCTTTTATGAGGAGGCAGTCAGAGTCCCGTTCCTCATTTCCTGGGGAAAGGAACTCGCTCCGCGCATGGACAACGACCTGCTGATTTCACTGGAGGATTTCTGTCCAACGGTGCTTTCGCTGATGGGATTGAAGGACAAGATTCCAGCCACCGTGCAGACCCGGGATTTGAGCAGACAGGTCAGGGGGAGCAGGAAGAAAATGCCCGACTATCAGTTGTATATGCGTTATAGCCGGGTAGACGAAACCGGAAAGCATCCTGATACGGGCCTTCGTGGCGTTCGTGATAAGAGATACACCTACGCTGTGCGTTTCAAAGACGGGCAGATTACCGGAGAATATCTTTTCGACCGGCAGGCGGACCCTTATCAAATGAATAATATCGCCGAAAAGGAAGTTCAAAAGTCACGCCGCTTGCGGAAGGTTCTTGTCAGCATGTTGTCGGAGGCCGGCGACCCCGCAGCTGTTGTCTTTAGTGAAAAATAAAAAGGGATACCGTGCGCCGGTAGCGTTTCTTTCGTTGTTTCTTCGCCAATCGCATGGCGTTCTTCGGAATATCGTAAAGGGAGCATGTC
>OGNF01003378.1_pt1 | contig 10733 bp, 9 predicted proteins | sample 1573321 | NCBI WGS metagenome assembly OGNF01 (sample SAMEA2581911, study PRJEB24529) | metagenome | biome: Human gut stool | place: China | collected 2011
CCGCAAGCTACGGCCTGACCGACTCTCTGGGCCGTGTGCACGGCGATGCTCAGTTTGCAGGTTCTTCTTCTGTGCCTGCACACGTTGAGATGATGGGCCTGATCGGCATGGGCAACAACCCCATGGTCGGCGCTACCGTTGCCTGCGCTGTTGCTGCTGCACAGGCCAACGCCTGATCTTTTCCTGGTTCGGCAAAGGGGGCTGCCTTCCGAATGGGCAGCCCCCTTTTTATGCTGAAATATGTTCGCGCAGGCTAACTGCCTGCAACATTGGTTCAACTGAGAAGGAAAAAGAAGAAACCATGAAAAACACGAAGATGAAACAGAGCATTGCAGCGCTGGCCATGGCCGCTGTCGTTGCAGTGAGCCTGCTGGGCTACGGCTGCGGCAGCAAGCCCGCCTCCACCACCGGCGCGGGTGCTACCGGCGATTTTACCGGCACTGCCAAGGGCTTTGGCGGCGATGTTACCGTTACCCTGACCCTGACCGACGGCAAGATCACCGGCTGCACCGCTGAGGGTGCCGATGAGACCGAGGGCGTGGGCTCCAAGGCAATCGAGCAGCTGCCCGGCGAGATCGCCGAGAGCGGCAGCATCGCCGTGGACGGCGTGTCCGGTGCTACCATCACCTCCAATGCCATCAAGGAAGCAGCCGCTGCTGCCATCACCGCTGCTGGTCTGAAGCCTGAGGATTTCCAGACCGCTGTGGAGAACAACGCTGAGCCTGCTGAGGATTCTACCGTTGATACCGACATCGTCATCGTGGGCGCAGGCGGCGCAGGCATGACCGCTGCCCTGACTGCTACCAGCGAGGGCAAGAGCGTTGTCATCGTGGAGAGCCAGCCCGTGGTGGGCGGCAACTCCGTGCGCGCTACCGGCGGCATGAACGCCGGCAAGACCGTGTATCAGGATGAGAACGAGTTCGGCGAGTCCGCAGGCGTGGAAAAGACCCTGAAGACCGCTGCTGAAAAGTATGCCGACAACGCTACCATCACCGCTCTGGCAAAGACTGTCTCTGAGCAGTGGGCTGCTTATCAGGCAGACCCCAAGGGCTACTTCGACTCTGTGGAGCTGATGGAGCTGGACACCATGATCGGCGGCAAGGGCATCAACGACCCCGCTCTGGTGGAGACTCTGTGCTCCAACAGCGCTGACGCCATCGACTGGCTGGACGAGCACGGCATCACCCTGCACAGCGTTTCCAGCTTCGGCGGCGCATCCGTCAAGCGTATCCATCGCCCCGTGAATGATGAGGGCAAGACCGTTTCTGTGGGTTCCTACATGATCCCTCTGCTGCAGGAGAACTGCGACAAGGCCGGCGTGCAGACCCTGCTGAACACCACCGCTACCGAGCTGCTGACCGATGCAAACGGCGCTGTTGTGGGCGTGAAGGCTACCGGTTCCACCGGCGAGACCATCACCGTGAATGCCAAGGCTGTGGTGCTGACCACCGGCGGCTTCGGCGCAAATCTGGACATGGTCACCGAGTACAAGCCTGAGCTGAAGGGCTTTATGACCACCAACGCCGCAGGCGCACAGGGTCAGGGCATTGAGATGGCTACCGCTGTGGGCGCTGACACTGTGGACATGGATCAGATCCAGATCCACCCCACCGTGGAGGCTAATACCGCTGCTCTGATCACCGAGGGTCTGCGCGGCGACGGCGCTGTGCTGATCAACGCCGAGGGCAAGCGCTTCATCGACGAAGTGGGCACCCGTGACGTGGTTTCCGCTGCCGAGATCGCTCAGACCGGCAGCTACAGCTGGCTGGTGGTGGATCAGGCTATGGTGGATGCCTCCAGCGTCATTCAGGGCTACATCAAGAAGGGCTACACCGTGACCGGTGAGACCTATGAGGAACTGGGCAAGGCAATGGGCGTTGATGAGGCTGCTTTTGCCGAGACCATGAACACCTGGAACGGCTATGTTGAGGCCAAGAACGACCCCGACTTTGGCCGCACCAGCTTTGCAAACAAGCTGGATACCGCTCCCTACTATGCCATCAAGGTCACCGCAGGTGTGCATCACACCATGGGCGGCCTGAAGATCAACACCAACACTGAAGTCCTGAACGAGAACGGCGAGGTCATCCCCGGCCTGTTCGCAGCAGGTGAGGTGACCGGCGGTGTCCACGGTGCAAACCGCCTGGGCGGCAACGCTGTGGCAGACTTTACCGTCTTTGGCCGCATTGCCGGTGCTGCTGCCAGCAAGTACGCTGCATGAAACGCCTGAAAAGCTGGCAGAAAAATCTGATCTTTGCGGCCGTGGTGCTGGCCGCTGCAGCACTCCTGTTCGTGCTGTACCGTGCCAACGCCCCCAAAGCGGAGCCGCTGGTGGCCGTGGTCGATTTCGGCGACGGCATCACCGAAACGATCCCGCTGGACGAGGACCACGATTATCTGTATGATGTGGGCGATTATATCGTACATCTGCAGGTAAAGGATGGGGCCATCGCCTTCCTCGACAGTCAGTGCCCGGACCATGTGTGCGAGCAATTCGGCTGGCTGAGCGAGCAGGATGCCTGGGCCGCCTGTGTCCCCGCCGGGGTCTATGTAACGGTGCAGGCCGCAGAAACAGAATAAAACAAAGAGGCCGCCGTGCAGGATCATCTCCTGCACGGCGGCCTGTTGTATAGGGGAAAATGTTATTTCACGTATTTGCCTTCGCAGATATTCTTGCAGCAGGCGCTGATGGGGAACCAGCAGCAGTCCCGGCAGATATCGGCCAGCATCTCGGGGGTGGCTTTGGCATCGATCTCCCGGATGAGGGCCTGGTAGTCGTATTCCTTTTCCTCCAGCCCGAAATACTCCACGGTCTTGCGGTCGTACCGCTTGACCTTTTCCTGTGTGTCGCACAGGTCGGTGCCCAGCTTGTTGGGGCAGCAGGAACAGAGGGTGTCGGTGGAGAAGGTGAGCTGGATCTTCGTCCCGGGCACCTCCCGCAGCTGGTGGACGACATCGTTCATGTGCTCCACAAAGGCTTCGCTGTAGCCATGGCCGGAGTAGCCTTGGGTGCAGAGCAGGTGATGCGGGCGCAGTACGATGCTCATGCCTTTTTTACCCCCGGGATCCGCTTCCGGATGTTCAGGCCCAGCACGCAGGCCAGCACAGCCTTGATGATGGCGGTGGGGATGAAGGGAAGAACGCAGGCAGAAACGGCCACAGACACGGTGCTGTGGGCGACGATCACGAACAGGATGACACCCACGATATAGTTGACCACAGTGCCCACGACAACCGCCACGGGGAAAGCACCCTTGAAGGCATCCCTGTGCTCCACGCCCAGGCCGATGATGTAGGCCATGATGGGGAAGGAGATCAGGAAGCCGCCGGTGGGGCCGACAAACTTGTCGATGCCGCCGGAGAAGTTGGCCAGCACGGGCACGCCCACAGCACCCAGCAGCAGGTAAACGAGCGTGGCAATGGCGGACAGCTTGGAGCCCAGCACCACGGCAGCCAGCGTGATGGCGAAGGTCTGCATGGTCATGGGTACGCCCAGCGGCATGGGGATGGAGATCTGTGCCATCACGGCGATGACGGCGGCAAACAGGCCCGCGTAGCAGATATCGCGCACCGAGAACTTACTGTTCTGATTCATAGTAAAAATCCTCCTCTGGTTTGGTACAAACAACGTCCCGATTAAACCAGAAAGCGGCAGACAGGTCAACTTGCGATTTGCGCAAAGGTTTACAATCTGTGAAAATTTGCTGAAAAGCGTTCAAACGAAATTTGGACGCTTGTGTATCCGGGCAAAATGCGATACACTACACCTATACATAGGAAAGGAATCTGGCAGGCCGCCCTCCGGCGGGCCTGAATCTGATAGGAGGAACATGATGATCTGGAATAAGAAGAAGGACGGCGCGGAGAACCCGGGTGCGGAAACGCCTGCGGCACAGACAACCAAGGCCCCGGTGCTGTTTTTGCAGAAGAACTGGAAATGGCTCGTGCCGGTGGTCTGTGTGGTGATCGCGGGCGGTGTGTTTTTGCTCAAGCCCAAGAGCGCCAGCACCACAGCCGTGGACCCCAGCTATCTGGAAGCCAGCCCTGAAGTGCGGGATGTCTCCAACACCCTGAGCGGCACCGGTACCCTGAACCCTGCCAACACCTACACCGTGAAATCTCTGGTGGAGGGCAAGGTGCTCATCGGCGAGTTTGAGGAGGGCGACGTGCTGGATGAGGGGAGCATCCTCTACACGCTGGACAGCTCGGACGCTTCCACCAATTTTGAAAAGGCTGAGATCGCCATGCAGCAGGCACAGCGCAGCTATGACAAGGTGGTGGACCGCCAGTATGTGCGTGCCGAGGTGGATGGCACCGTGAGCACCCTGAAGGTCGCCAAGGGCGACGAGGTGACCAGCGGGCAGGAGGTCGCCGTCATCCGCGACAGCTCCAAAATGCTGCTGACGCTGGAATTCCCCGCCGCCGATGCCGCCAATTTCAGCGTGGGCCAGACCGCCCAGGTGACGCTGGACGGCACCTTTGAGCAGTTGGACGGCACCGTGACCAGCGTGACCGGAACGGATGCCCTGAGCACCGGCAACCTGCTCACCCGCACCGTGACCATTGCCGTGCGGAATGCAGGCGGCCTGACCACCGCGCAGGCGGCCACCGCCTCCATCAACGGGATCAGCTCCATCGGTTCTGCTACCTTTGGCTATCAGGCAGAGCGTACCCTGACCGCACAGGCCGCAGGCACCGTGACCTCCATCCATGTGCAGGAGGGCCAGACCGTTGCCAAGGACGATATCCTGATCGAGCTGAGCGGCGATGACCTGACCGAGAGCATCCAGTCTGCCTCTGAGACCCTGCGCAGCGCTGAGATCTCCCTGCAGAACCTGCAGGATACCATGGCCAACTATACCGTAACCTCTCCCATCAGCGGCACCATCATTGAAAAGGATGCCAAGGTGGGCGACGCGGTCAAATCCGGCGATACCCTCTGCGTCATCTATGACCTGAGCTATCTGGAAATGGTAATCAACGTGGACGAACTGCAGATCAGCTCCCTGACTGTGGGCCAGAAGGTGCAGATCACAGCCGATGCCGTGCAGGATAAGAACTATGTGGGCACTGTGACCCGCGTCTCCATGAAGGGCACTTCCAACGGCGGCACCACCACCTACCCGGTGACCATCCGCATTGACGAGACCGACGGCCTGCGGCCCGGCATGAACGCCAACGCCGAGATCGTGGTGGCCGAGGCCGCCAATGCCCTGACCGTGCCCAATGCGGCCATCGTCCGGGGCGGATATGTGCTGGTGACCCAGGATTCCCCCAGCGCCTCCAAGGCGGATACCACCATGGAGGCCCCCGAGGGCTTTGTCTATGTGGCCGTCAAGACCGGTGTCAGCGATGATGATTACACCCAGATCGTCAGCGGCATCCAGGAGGGGGACACCATTGGTTACGACCCCAACTCGGTCAGCAGCGACAGCTACTATGACGATGGCAGCGGCATGATGATCTTCTGATGGGAGGATGGAATGAGTGCTCTGATCGAATTTGATGCGGTCTGCAAGTATTACCAGATGGGCGACACCACGGTAAAAGCTGCCGACCACATCACCATGAAAATAGAAAAAGGCGAGTTTGTTGCCATTGTGGGCCAGTCCGGCTCCGGCAAGTCCACCTGCATGAACATCATCGGCTGTCTGGATGTGCCCACGGCGGGCACCTACCGGCTGAACGGCCGGGATGTGGGCAAGATGAGCCGGAACGAGTTGGCCTCCATCCGCAACGAGATGCTGGGGTTCATCTTCCAGCAGTATAATCTTCTGCCCAAATTAAACTTACTGGAAAACGTGGAGGTGCCGCTGGTCTATGCGGGCATCCCCCGCGCCGAGCGCCACCGCCGGGCCCGCGAGGTGCTGGAGCAGGTGGGGCTGGGCGATAAGCTGAAAAACAAGCCCAACCAGCTTTCGGGCGGCCAGCAGCAGCGCGTATCCATCGCGCGGGCGCTGGTGCGCAACCCGGCGATCATTCTGGCGGATGAGCCCACCGGCGCGCTGGACAGCCACACCGGCCGCGAGGTGCTGGGAATGCTGCAGGATCTGCATGGGCAGGGCCATACGGTGGTGCTTATCACCCATGACAACTCCATTGCCGTGCAGGCCGACCGCATCATCCGGCTGGAGGATGGTCAGGTGGTCTACGATGGCGACTCCCGCGCGCCGGAAGCCATCGTCCAGCCGACGCTGAACTTTGAACCGGCAGAACAGGAGGGGAACAAATGATCATTGAGACCTTCCGTCAGGCTCTCCAGAATGTGTGGAGCAACAAGCTCCGCACCTTCCTGACCATGCTGGGCATCATCATCGGTGTCATGGCGGTCATCGTTATCGTGGGCCTGGGCAACGGCATGACCCAGAGTATGCGGGACAGCTTTTCGGCGCTGGGCACGAATGCCCTGTCCATTCAGGTCTGGGGCTACGGCTCCCGCACCGCCTCGGTGGAGGATGTGTATAAGATCGCGGATAAGAACAAGGAGCTCATCTCCGCAGTCTCGCCCCAGATCGATTTCAGCAACAACACCCCCAAGGTGGGCACCACGACCTACCGCTACGGCACCAGTGTTTACGGTGTGGACGAGCACTACGCCGAGATGAAAAACTATACCCTCGCCCAGGGGCGCGGCCTGCAGTACATGGACATCAAGGACAACAAGCAGGTCTGCATCATCGGCGATTACCTCAACCGGGCGGCCTACGGCGGCAACGCGGTGGGCCAGACCATCAAGCTGGGGGCCTACAAGTTCCGGATCGTGGGCGTGCTGAACGCCAAGGTGATGGACAAGAACATGCAGCCGGGCTCCGACGATGACTGCATCTATCTGCCCTACACCACGGCCATGCGGCTCTCCAACCAGTCCAGCGCCAAGAACTTTGTTGCGATCATGAAGGACGAGAGCCGGGCCAACGAGGCCAAGGCGGTGATGGAAAGCGGCCTGTACGACCTGCTCAAGAGCGACAACGCTTATTACATCTACAGCGCCAGCGAGTGGCTGGAGGAGATGAACGAGATGATCAACATGGTCATCATTATCCTTACCGGCATTGCCAGCATCTCGCTGCTGGTGGGCGGCATCGGCATTATGAACATCATGCTGGTGTCGGTGACCGAGCGCACCCGGGAGATCGGCATCCGCAAGGCACTGGGTGCCAAGGAGCGGGTGATCCTGTCGCAGTTCGTGGTGGAAGCTGCCACCACCTCCGCACTGGGCGGCGTGCTGGGCATCGTCCTTGGCTATATCGTGTCCATGGCGGCAAACCGCATCCTGCCCATGATCTCCAGCGACATTGATGTGACCGTCAGCCCCTCGTTCAACTCCATCGTGGTGGCCTTTGGCATCTCAGTGGGCATCGGTGTGCTGTTCGGCTATCTGCCCGCCAAGCGCGCCGCAAGGCTCAACCCCATTGAAGCGCTGAGATATGATTAAACCTCTCACCGCTTCGGTCTGGCTTTGCCAGCGCCTTGCGGAGCTCCCCTGATAGGGGCAACAACGACGACCGCCGCCAGTGGCGGATGAAGGGAGGAGTTGTTGGGGCCGCGGCCAGCAGGATGCAAGTGCAAGGCTTTGCACGAAGCAGACGCTGGGAGCCGCAACCCGGAATACATTAGAAACTATTTTAAGGAGGATTTTCCATGAAAAAGCGAATCCTTGCATTTCTGCTGGCGGTGAGCATTGCCGTGTCGATGCTGGTGCTGCCGGCATCGGCAGCGGGCAACGCCAACACGGCGGTCCAGCTGTCCATCACGCTGAACGCGATGGACAGCAGCCAGCAGGCTGCTCTGAACGCTGTGGTCACCCGCGGTGCGCTGGCCCGGATGCTGGTGTCCTACTCCACCTACCGCGAGAGCGTGGGCTCTCAGGGCACGGTGGGCACCCTGTTCACCGACCTGCCCGGCACTTCGCCCTATGCCCCCTATGTCCGCATTGCGGTGCAGAACGGTTGGATGAACGGCTACACCGACGGTTCTTTCCGGCCCGACAACGCCGTGACGCTGGAAGAAGCGGTCACGGCCATCCTCAAGCTGATGGGCTATAAGATGACCGATCTGAGCGGCTCCTTCCCCAACGCACAGCTGAACAAGGCCAGTGAGCTGGGCCTGCGCAATCAGGTGGACCGCAGCCGGGGCGAGGCGCTCAACTACGAGGAGTGCGCCCTGCTGTTCTACAACGCCCTGACAGCCAACGCCGCCAGCGGCAGTGCCTACGGCAGCAGCCTGGGCTTCACGGTCTCCAATGGCCAGGTGGATACCTCCAGCGTCATGCTCAAGAGCCTGAAGGGCCCCTTTGTGGCGGGCGATACGGTCCAGCTGCCCTTTGTTCCCAAGATGGTCTACCGCAACGATAAAGCGTCGGAATCTGCGGAACTGAACAAATACGACGTGTATTATTACAGTGAGAGTTTACAGACGTTGTGGGTCTACACCCGCCGGGCCGCTGGCCGCATCACGGCGGTTTCGCCCAGTGCCAGCGCCCCCACCAGTGTAACGGTGGCAGGCACCAGTTATACGCTGGGTTCCTCTGCGGTGGCCTCCCAGGTGTCCTCCCTCAACGGCGGCGGCGTGGGCGAGGTCGTCACCCTGCTGCTGGGCATGAACAATGAGGCTGCCGGGATCGTGACCGGCGAGGAAGCCGACAGCGTGTTCTACGGTGTCGTGCAGACCGCCACCCGCAGTCTGGTGGAAGAGAACGGCGCGGATGTTCTGCAGAAAGTCTCCGTCATGTGCACCGACGGCATTGCCCGCACCGTGAACGTGGACAAGAGCCTGAACTTTCCGCAGGGGTGGCTGGTAGAGATCAAGGTCACCCCGGAGGGCGAGAGCGTGGAACACATCGATGACCGCCGCGTCAACGGCACCATCAATACCAATGCCACTGCGCTGGGCGCTGCCGCCCTGGCCGACGATGTAGAGATTCTGGATACGACTTCGGAGGGTGTGGCTGGGACGGTTCGTCCCAGCCGCCTATCGGGGGTAACACTGAGTGACCTCGATGTCCGCTACTATACCGTCAACGATGCCGGACAGATCGACCGGCTCATCCTGAACGATGTGACCGGCGACCTGTGGAGCTACGGCGTGCTGGACGATGTGAAAAATCTGGCCATGAATTATTCTGACCTGAAGAGCCTCGTCACCGGCATTGCGGCGGGAGATTCCGCTTCCGGCACCACGACCACGACAGGCACCACCACCGGAGCGACCACGGGCGGCACCGACGGCTCCGGCTCTACCTCGGGTACCACCACCACTGTGACCGGTACCACGGCGGCAGACCGCCTGTCCAACCTGCTGGTGCCCACCACCAGCGAGATCCTGTGGGGCATCGTTTCGGGCGATATCCTGAGCACGGCCTGGCAGAAGCTGACCAGCAACACCGGCTCCCTGATGAGTATTGGCTTCCAGCAGATCGCGGAGATCACGGGCACCCCCTTCAAGCAGATCTTCAACTACATCGGCGGCGGGGCAACCTATATCTGCTACGTCAACGGCGCGGCGGCCAGCTACACCACGGCCATCAAGTATCCGGTGCTGGCGGGCGGCATTGCCGTGCGGCAGGAGACCACCGGCTCTGTCAAGGCCATGATGCAGCTGATGCCCCTGAAGATCGACAAGGTCGGCGCGGCCTCGGTGCTCTCGGGCAATGAACGCTACGAGATGGCAGACAATGTGCAGGTCTACCTGTGGTACAAGGGCCAGTATTACCCCACCAAGCTGGCTCAGGTGGATGCGGACGGCTACCAGCTGACCGGCTGGTACGATAATTTCGGCTGCGCTGCCGGAAAAAAGGTCCGCGTCATCATTGCGGTCAAGAACGACTGATGCTTTATTACAGCGGCCTGAGCCGCACACTGCGGCAGCTGCGCTGGGTGCTTTACCCGCGCCGCTGCCCTTTTTGTGACCGGGTGCTGGGCAGCCGGCCTGCCTGCCCGGACTGCGCCGATGGGCTGGCAGAGCTGCGCCGTGCACCCTCCATGCGGCTGCGCGGCTCCGAGCACTACCTGGGGCGGCTGGATGGGGCAGCCGCGCCCTACCGATACACCGGCCTTGTCCGCCGCGCGGTGCTGCGGGCAAAATATCAGGGCGCGCCCTGGGCAGCTGTGGAGCTGGGCGTGGAGATGGCCCGCCTGCTCTTTGGCAGCGAGATCAGAATGTGCGGCTCTGAGCCCCTGCCCGAACCGGTACCGGGCCTTGACAGGGGTTACGATTGCATCCTTCCGGTACCGGCCTCCAGCAAAAAGCGCGGCTACAATGTGCCGGAGCGGATGGCACAGCCCCTTGCCCGGGCGGTGGGCGTGCCGGTGGTCACGGACGCGCTGACCCGTGCCCGCTCCACCCGGCGGCAGGAGGGACTTTCCCTTGACGAGCGGCTGGCCAATGTGGCGGGTGCCTTCCGGGTGGCCCGGCCGGAGGCTGTGGAGGGAAAGCGCATCCTTCTGGTGGACGATGTCCTGACCACCGGAGCCACGGCCTCGGCCTGCGCGCAGGCTCTGCTGGATGCCGGTGCGCAGAGCGTGTTCGCTGTGGCGCTGGCTACGGTGGAGTTTCCGCAGCCGGTGGGCAGCACAACGGCCATTGCCGAAAATGAAGAAGAAATTTGAAAATAGTGCTTGACAAAACACCATTCTTCGGGTATACTGATTGAGCTGTGAGCGACAAGCTCGATCAGGTGTCCGGGTGTAGCGCAGTTTTGGTAGCGCGCTTGAATGGGGTTCAAGAGGCCGTGA
>OGNF01003384.1_pt1 | contig 10722 bp, 11 predicted proteins | sample 1573321 | NCBI WGS metagenome assembly OGNF01 (sample SAMEA2581911, study PRJEB24529) | metagenome | biome: Human gut stool | place: China | collected 2011
ATTCATGCCTAACTGTAATGTCGCCGAGTTGGATATCGTTATCCCGAACTCGCGTCTTTAGAGTGGCTCACAGGGCGTGATGTCATTTTTGATGAAGCAAATATGCGTGAACATTATCGCACCGACGGCAAAATGCCCGAAGTGCCGATGATGGCAGAGTTTGCCGCACATCTCCTGTATTGGTCAACGCTCTATGATTTCAAGACACAAACACGCTTCATAAAAGATTGTGAGCGTCGATTTGATGATCTTGACACAGGTGATAGGCAATATCCAATCCCAAACCCGGAAAAAGAATTAAGCCTGAAACGGAAAGCCTGTTATTACTGGAAAGAAACTATTGCCAATGATTCAGCAATCGACTGGAGCTATATCCTCGACATCCTGCGCAAGCGAATTGAGTATCATATCGGTTATCATCGATATACCGACCGATTCGTTAACAGCAAACATTATGTATCACGTATGGAACTATGCTGTCGACTGCTTGAACTTGCTTCGGCTGACTACTACGATATGGATGGCATATATGTAAATTCCCGAAACGCCTCACGATTTGTTGGCCGGATATTTAATCAGTACCATTATGATAAAATAGGAAAAGGAAATAGCAAAGACGACAATGATTATCAGCTGTCGGAGTTGCGCAGAGCTAAAGCCTATAAAATTCTATGGAAATTTCTTGACCATAACCTCACATACTGGTGGGACTAAATATTTTTATTAAAAATATGTATAGAGTAATAGCATTGGGGCATGAGGCCGGTGAGATTGTCGACCAGTTAAGAAGAACCGGTATTTATGATGACATCCGTTTTGTATTCTGTGATACGGAATCGAATCGACTGAAGACACATGGCCGGGATGACGACGAGCGTGTACTCCTCACAGGCATAGCACAGTGTCGCGAAGCGATTCACGAGGATTGCGAACTGATGGCAGTCCTTGTAACAAGCCTTGAAGAGGATGACTCTCTCAAATATGCAATGGAGATTATGTATGAACTGTGGAGTTACGCCGACTATACATATTGTTTTGCTACTACACCCTATGGCGATGCAGTACGGAAAAAGGACGGTTCTTTGGTAGGCGCATTTAATTGGATTACGGATTATTCCCTTGTCACCGTGCTGCAAGACAACGGCAGATTGCCTGAAGATTTTGGCAGGAGTAAAGGCATGGCTCGTTTGCTTGAATTAGTCCTTCAACACCCAAGAAAAGGATTGAGTGAAGATCGCGATGAATCGCCTTTTGGCGTTTGGGCAACGGAAAAGCAACTGTATATGGCACTTCAAGCTATGTATTCCAATTATCCGGAATTGAGCGGATATTACGATGCCGAAGTTTTCTCTTTTCATAAAAGCACTCACAAATATTGAATAGAATGGACGATAAAAGAATCGAAATGATACGAGAGCGTTGCGAGACCTTTAAAAAATGGATAGAGGATTGGATGTTGCCAGCTACGGGTGATTTCTACATGATGTATAAGGACCATCTTGAAACTATGGGGAACGAGATCTGCTATAAGAATCCCGGCGATAGCTATGGGAACGCTACGGTTATAATCCATACTGCTCATGGTAATACAGAGGAATACACCATCATCTCCAAACGAGGAACCGGATATGCAAAAGTCAGCCCAATTGTCAGATGCAAAACAAACGGGGAGACAATTGTTGTCGATATCTCTGAACAAACAGATTATGACTCTATATCAACTCATTCATAAAATCAGCTTTGAGGATGTCTTCTCCGACATTCTGCGGTATGTTCCGGAGGTAGAGAATATAAGAGCCCGGTTCTCGTTGGCCTTTGAAACTTTACGCTCCATTAGGTCGGGTAAAAATGGTCGCGTTGAGATTGAGGTCTATGATAAAGACTATTTGGGTATGGGTGTTCACGACATATGGTTTAATGCTTCCGATTTCAAAGCAAATATATGGGAAAGTTTTCTTGCCGCAACCATAAATAGAGGCAGGATATTCAATAGGTCAAATGTCGGCGAAAAAATAACGGATGAGCAGATAACGGCAGATATACTATGGCATTTGGTAGCGTATGGGTATCCTGAAGAATCTCCGGCTCTTTTCGGATATTTGCTTAATAATCGACGATTCCCAGAATCCATACAAGCGGAGAGACTCGAGGAAATATGCAGTTATATCGACAATCATCATGTAACAGGAATATCTCATGAGCAAATTCGTAAATATCTGACAGCAAAAAATGTTTCATGGATTGCTGACATAACGTCTTATTCGTTGCCGAAAGATAAGGCAGCTTACGATATTACCTGTTTCCTCGATGACTTTATGTGGTTCAACAAAGAGACAAAGACCATTTTAATCATCTCTGCTTCCGAAGGCTACGAGTCGGAAGTGTGTAAAATTAAGGAATTTGCACACAGTATGTTGAAAAATCCAACAGTAGTATATGGGAATACAGTAATTGCCGGGATTGAGATCATGGCAATTTTCATAACTGAATAACAAGATAACTGAATAGCAATATGGAAGAGCATAATGAAACATATTCACGTCTGTCTTTGGAACAGAGGCAAGTTATGGCAACTGGTTTTGCGTTAAAATATCGTGATGAATTAATGGATGTCGAACGGCAGATAAAAGAAATAGCCGGCAATTCATCTGAGGATAACGATAAATGGTGTAGAGACCAGCCAAAATTTGATGACGTGAGAGATCTGTTGACAAGGCGTTGGAATTTGTTGAATTTAATGTTCATGCCAAGTGTCATGAATATGAACCGATTCAGGGAAATTAATTCCCGTCTTGAGTCCCTTTGCAGACAGCTGAGAGAAAGAATGCTCAAACTCAAACAATCATTACCTATCGTTCGAGCTTCTGATTTCGACGATGACTATGAACTTGAAGGCGAACTGAGATTCTGTTATGATGATGAAAAATCAGTTTTGAAGTTAGATGATGATGACCACTATTGTTCAGATTTTTGCAGGATGATTGACATCATCCATACTTGCAACTACGGCACATACTGGGAATGTATCGAACGGATTTCACCCGATTCTCCCATTTTTGACGATGGCGTAAGCTGGAATGAGCCTCCATTTTATGGACATCCTGAGTTTGACGATATCATTATATGCCATGCGATGCACAATCTGTCAGGCCACATGCTCTATTCCATACCCGACATACTGCGGTTGAATGATTTCTGGGCGGAGGTTCATCTGACATTCCAAAGCATCACAACTCAGGACGGGACACGGTACATTCATTAAGTTTGGTTTGGTTCGGGCTTTATATATGCCCAACTAAACCTAAACCAATATATAGGGCTGGGCAAAAGAAATGACGACAAGCTTATTTTTTTCATCAGCCGTAATCTGACAAAATTTGAACACACGGGCGTGAACACAGATAGCGTAAATTGGCGGCCGGAACGAGTTGCCGCGGAGTTGTGTTCAGATTCGTGTTCAAAGTAAAAGAAAAAGCGGCTACGATTTATTTCGTAACTGCTTGATTTTCAGGAGGTGGTCCCACTTGGGCTTGAACCAAGGACTCCCTGATTATGAGTCAGGTGCTCTGACCAACTGAGCTATAGGACCTGTTTTGTGCCTGCAAAGTTAATGCTTTTTTATGAATTTTACAAACTTATTCGGCTTGCCCTATTATTTTTTTTATGGGATTGATGTCGGAAATATGGGGGTGGACTTTATGAATGATGCCGGAAACATGGACAAGGCCTTATTGGTATGAGGACGGAACTTTGCTTATGAAGCCGCTTATTCCGGCCTTGCTAACCGCGATTTCAGGGTGGTAAACAATTTTTAACTTTAATTTTGCCATCTCGGATTAAACAACATCTCCCGCACGTTGTCTTTTTTCATGTGAGTGTTGCGCAACACTCGCTTTTTAAGGACTTTTTCAGCAGTTATCAACCCGGAATTGTCATCCGCCATCGTGTCATGGATTTGATGAATGGCTATAGTGATGGTAGGTTAGTTAAGGTATGAACAGGATTAAAGCGTTATTGATATCAGGTCTGCTCGTCACGCCTCTTTTGGCTTCGGCCAAGGGCACGGTGACCGGCACAGTAGTAAATAAGGAGAGTGGCGATCCGATGGATTATGTCACCATCCAGCTCGTGGATGCGAAGACCGGCAAACCACTCACTGTGGGCGCTACCACGAATGAAAACGGTAAGTTTTCCATCGCCGACATCCAGGATGGAAAGTATCTTGTGCGCGTCACGAATGTGGGCAGCATTGAGCAGGATCGCCCGGTCACGATTGCCGGCGCTAATGTAAATATCGGCACTGTGAAACTCGCCGATGACGCCAAACTCCTGAAGGAGGTAGTGGTGGAGGGAATACGCTCGCAGATGAAGTTTGAACTTGACAAGAAGGTGTTTCAGGTTGATGCCAATATAGCATCTGCGGGTCAGTCGGCCAGTGAGCTGCTTGAGTCGATTCCTTCGGTGGAGGTGGATCAGGATGGCGAGGTGTCGCTGCGTGGCAACTCCTCTGTAACCGTATGGATCAACGGCAAGGAGTCCGGCCTGACAGCCGACAACCGCGCCCAGATTTTGGAGCAGATTCCTGCAGAGACAATTGATAAAATAGAGGTTATCACTAATCCTTCTGCTAAATTCAGTCCTGAAGGCACGGCTGGTATCATCAACATTGTTTTGAAGAAGGATCGTCGAGGTGGATATTTCGGAAGTGCCGAGCTTTCCGGCAACAGCCGAGGAGGAGGCAATGCTTCAGTGAATATTAATTATAACACGCGGAAGTGGGATACATATGCCAGTGTAGGATTCCGTATGCGCCATAACACCGGCGGCAGTCTGATGCGCCGCACGTTCGATGGTGGACTCTTCACAAATTCAGACGGCTCCAGCCGCAATCATGGCAACAACATCTTCTTCCGTCTCGGGGCAACATATCATCTCACCGACAAGGATGAATTTTATATAAATGGATTCGGAATGTTCGGACACCGCTGGGGACACACCTCCACCAATTATCTTTCCAACGTGCCAGGCCAGTGGGGCAGCAACATCCAGCTTGCGCGCAATAATGGCGACAACCGCGGTGCACACGGCGAGTTCGGATATACCCACCGATTCTCCGACCACCAGACCCTTGATGCCAACGTAAGTTACAACCATTGGGGCGGCCCGTCGTGGAACTCTTATTCCGAAGAGGAGGACTGGGGTGACGCCGGCATCAAGTCGGCTTATCGCGAGCAGACAATGCCTATCAACGTAAACACCTGGGAGGCTAAGGTAGACTACTCCAACACCTTCAACCAGTATCTCAAACTCGAGGCCGGCTTCAACGGCAATTACTCACATGAGAACACTCCCAACACCACATGGCGCGGAACAACACAGGCTGACATGAAACTTGCCGAGGAACTCTGGAACCGTTTCATCTACACCAACAATATCTCGGCGCTTTATGCCACGTTAGGCGGCAAGGTGGGCCGATTCAGCTATTCAGGTGGTGTGCGTGCCGAGGCATGGCAGGTGCGTGCCAGATCTCTGGAATATGGCCAGAAAGAGTCTGATGCCCCGGAACTGAAGCGCAACCGTTTCGCACTGTTCCCCTCCGTGTATCTGTCGCTTGCCCTTCCTTACGACAATGAAGTTCAACTCAACTACACGCGCCGTATCCGTCGCCCATGGGGAGGACAACTCAACAGTTTCCGCGACATCTCCGATCCTACCTCGATTTCCTACGGTAATCCCGGACTCGACCCGGAGTTTTCCAACTCCCTCGAACTTAACTACCTGAAAAGCTGGACATATCATATGATATCTGTTTCGGCGTATCTGCGTCAGGCTTCGGGCTGTATGAACCGCCTTACCTTCATGGACGACGATATCATGTATCGCACATGGGCCAATGTCTCGTCGCGCGTGAACTCCGGTGTGGAGATTGTATCGAAAAACAATCTTTTCAAAGGCTGGCTCGACCTTACCACCACGGTGAACCTCTACAACAACCATATCTCCGGTTGGTATTACACAATTACTTCTGAAAAAGGAAATGAGGTGAAGCTGAGCGGCGACAAGCAGAACAGTTTCGCGTGGGATGCGCGCATGATGGCGAATGTAAAATTGCCTTGGCAGTTGGCATTCCAGGCTACAGGCCGATATTCCTCCGACCACAAGGAGGCTCAGGGCTCGCATCAGGGTGGCTGGAGCGTAGACCTTGGTCTGAGAAAGACCTTTGGCAACTGGTCGGTGTCGCTCAACTGCCGCGACCTGTTCGACTCCCGCAAGTTTAAGAACACTACATATGGTCCCGGTTACGACCAATACAGCGAGCGCTGGCGTGGTGGCCGCACATTCCGCCTCACCATCAAATACAGCTTCGGCAACATGAAGGCTAAGCGTAACAAGTTCAACGAAGAACCGATGGACACCTCCGGTTATGGCGAATCAGAGATGTAGTTCTGATTGATGATTGATGATTTAGAATTGCTAATTGATAATTGATTAAGGCCCTTTCAGTTAAACTGGAGGGGCCTTAATCATTAATCATCAATCGCAAATCATCAATCTATGAGAATTCCTCGTGGAGTCGCATGAAGCGGGCGAGTGTGTCCGGGCCGTGACGCTCCATCGAGCGGATCACCTTGTCGAGTGGTTTTTCGGCGCGGATATCTCCGGATTTAGAATAGAATTTGTCCGCATAGCATATCAGCCGTTCCTCCAGAGTTTGGGGTGTCATGTCGCGGTGGGGGAGTGGCAGATTTTGTGATATGATGTCTTCCACGGTGAGTCCGGCGCCGGTGTGCCGTTCGCACACGAGGGCGTGGCGTGGCAAGCCGCATTCTTCAAGCATTCGGCGTCCTTCCACTCCGTGACAGATATATGGCAGTGTTCCCTCGCAGCAGATGTCAGGGGCGTTGCATCGGATGATACCAATATCGTGGAGCAGGGCTGCCTCCACCACGAAATCAAGGTCGGCCGGGAGGTTTTTGTGTCGGGCGCATAGGAGAGCCTTATCAGCCACAAGCCGGCTGTGCACCGTAAGGATTGTGCGCAGCCGGCTTGTTTTAGGATAATATCTGTCGATTATTGATTCAATGTCGATCATTTATCGAATTCAATGATTTCGCACCATCCGTGGGTGTCGGGTTCTTCGCCATACTGGATGCCCTGGAGTTTCTTGTAGAGTTTAGTAGCCACGGGTCCTGACTCCTCCATGCCGTAGATGAACTTCTTGCCGGTGTCGAGGTCGTCGATTTCGCCGATTGAAGTGCAGACAGCAGCAGTGCCGCAAGTGCCTGTTTCGGAGAATTCGCTAAGTTCTTCGTACGGAATCTCGCGCTGTTCCACTTTGAGGCCAAGGTCTTCAGCGAGCACGCGGAGGCTCTTGTTGGTGATTGAGGGGAGCACGGTGCGGCTGTTGGGAGTGACATAAGTATTGTCCTTTACTCCGAAGAAGTTGGCTGCGCCGCATTCGTCAAGATATTTGTTTTCCTTTGGGTCGAGATAAAGCATCACGGAATATCCGAGTTCGTGAGCCTTCTGGCCGGCGTTAAGGGAGGCAGCATAGTTTCCTCCGATCTTGATAGCACCGGTGCCTTTGGGGGCTACGCGGTCATATTCGCGGGAGAGGCAAACTTTAGTGGGCTTGAATCCACCCTTGAAGTAAGGACCTACGGGAGTGGCGAACATGATTACCATGTAATCCTTAGAGGGAGAAACGCCGACCTGTGCGGATGTGCCGATCTCGAGCGGACGAATATAGAGGGAAGCGCCCGAGCCATATGGCGGGATGAAGCGTTCGTTAAGTTTCACCAGTTTACGCACCATCTCCTCGAAGATTTCAATGGGAAGGGGTTCCATGCTGATGCCCTCTGCGCTGCTGCGGAAACGCTTTGCGTTCTCGTCCATGCGGAACACGCGCACTTTTCCGTCTTTGCCACGGAAAGCCTTGAGGCCTTCGAATGCCTCCTGACCATAGTGCAGACATGCAGCGGCCATGTGAAGTGGAATATATTCATCCTGGCTTACGATGATGTCGCCCCACTTGCCGTCTTTGAATTCGCAACGTACGTTGTAGTCGGTCTTTACATAGCCGAACGGGAGTTTGCCCCATTCAATTTCGGTCTCTTTCATGATAGATATGTTGATTTAAGTGTCTTTTGTGAATGAAATCGTTGTAAATGTGCGAGGGGGGGGGTATCAGACAGCCACCTTGCATGTGAGGTCACCGATCTTCACGATGTATACCCCATGCGCCGGGAGGATGAACTGCGACGTGCCCTGAGGGATTGTGTCGCTGCTCACGAGCCTGCCGAGGATTGTGAAGATCTTGATCTGCACGGGATGGTTGGCGCTGACGATGATGACTCTTGAGGCGGACTTTATTTCGAATTCGGCCTCTCTCACCACGTGCTTTGCATCGGCGCGTTCTGTCTTGATAGGTTCCCAGCCTTTTGCGAGGGCGCATACCGGTGCTGCGGCTGCCATTGCGAGCAGCGTAAGAGTCATGACATATTTCCGGAATTGCGCTTTCATTATGCCTTAGTTCAGCTGATTTCGCGCCTCTGTTCAGGTAGAGGGTTGAATATGTTGTAAAATTACAAAATTATATTGATACGACAAAAAAATCCCCGCAAAGTTTATTTGCGGGGAGTCTATGAAATAGGGAGGAGGGCTCTTAAGAGTTCTTTTCCTCTTTCTGCATCTGCTCTTTGAGGGCCTGGAGGGCGCCGAGGTCGCCGAGAGTAGTTTTCTCGATAGCGGGAGCGGCCACAGTTTCCTGGCTGGCCTTCTTCTCGCTGCGACGGTTAGCGGCTGCTTTCTCGCGGCGTTCGCCCTTAGCTGCGTCTTCGGCGATGCGGCTGTGGCTGAGGATGATGCGCTTGTTGTCCTTGTTGAATTCAATCACCTTGAAGGGGAGTTTCTCGTTAAGCTTGGCCTGAGTGCCATCCTCTTTCACGAGGTGCTTCGGAGTAGCGAAGCCTTCCACGCCATGCTCGAGCTGGATCACAGCGCCCTTGTCGAGCACTTCGATCACTGTGCCCTCATGGATGGAGCCCACGGTGAAGATTGTTTCGAACACATCCCAGGGATTGTCTTCGAGCTGCTTGTGGCCGAGGCTGAGGCGACGGTTGCCCTTATCGATTTCGAGCACCTGCACCTCGATGTCGTTGCCCACCTGAGTGAACTCGCTGGGGTGTTTGATTTTCTTTGTCCAGGAGAGGTCGGAGATATGGATAAGGCCGTCCACGCCCTCTTCGATCTCAACGAATACGCCGAAGTGGGTGAAGTTGCGCACCTTGGCGGTGTGGCGGCTGCCGATAGCGTATTTCTCCTCGATGTTCTCCCAGGGATCTTTCTTAAGCTGCTTGAGGCCGAGGCTCATCTTGCGCTCCTCGCGGTCGAGGGTGAGGATCACGGCTTCCACCTCGTCGCCGGCCTTCAGGAAGTCCTGAGCGCTGCGGAGGTGCTGGCTCCAGCTCATCTCGCTCACGTGGATAAGGCCCTCGACGCCCGGCTGCACTTCTACGAATGCGCCATAGTCGGCCATTACCACTACACGGCCCTTGACATGGTCGCCCACCTTGAGGTTGGGATCAAGGTTGTCCCAGGGATGGGGCATGAGCTGCTTGATGCCGAGTGCGATGCGCTTCTTTTCGTTGTCGAAGTCGATGATAACCACCTTGATGTCCTGGTCGAGCTCAACCACCTCGTGGGGATCGGATACGCGGCCCCAGCTAAGGTCGGTGATATGCACGAGACCGTCGACACCGCCGAGGTCGACGAACACTCCATAGTTGGTGATGTTCTTCACCTTGCCCTCGAGCACCTGACCCTTCTCCAGCTTGGAGATGATCTCTTTCTTCTGTTGCTCGAGCTCGGCCTCGATGAGGGCCTTGTGGCTTACTACAACGTTTTTGTATTCCTGGTTGATTTTGACAACCTTGAATTCCATCGTCTTGTCGACGAATACATCATAATCGCGGATAGGACGCACGTCGATTTGCGATCCGGGGAGGAATGCCTCGATTCCGAATACGTCAACAATCATACCGCCCTTAGTGCGGCTCTTGACGTAACCCTTGATCACCTCGTCGTTCTGGAGAGCCTCGTTAACGCGGTCCCAACTGCGGGTCTGGCATGCTTTCTTGTGGGAAAGACGAAGCTGACCATTCTTGTCCTCAAGCGTCTCGATGTAAACTTCCACTTCGTCGCCCTCCTTCAGGTCGGGGTTGTAGCGGAATTCGCTGATGGGGATAATGGCGTCCGACTTCATGCCGATATCAACACGCACTTCGCGCTTAGTGATCGATTTCACGGTGCCGGTTACCACTTCGTTTTCCTTTGCTGTACGAAGCGACTCGTCGTAGGTGCCGGTGAGTTCCTCGCGGCTCTTCTCGCCTGCGGTCGTGCCGTTTTCATACGCATCCCAATCGAAGTCCTCGATCGGGCTTTGAACTTTTGATTCAGTCATTAAAAAGTTAAAAAATATGGTTAGTATTTCTCTCTTTATGGCGCTCTCCGCCATAATCGGCACAAAAATAGTGTTTTAATTCGAATCCTGCAAATATCGCGCTGAAATTTCAAAGAAAAATAGAGAAAAATCCCGAAGGAAAGATAAGATGGTGTGATTTTCGCGTTAATTATGTGACGGTAAGACCCCATCCCACAAAAAAATATTAACGCAGGGGTCGCAGATGTGCCTCAGGTTCGGTCTTGCAGGCGAAGGAGCAT
>OGNF01003386.1_pt1 | contig 10720 bp, 10 predicted proteins | sample 1573321 | NCBI WGS metagenome assembly OGNF01 (sample SAMEA2581911, study PRJEB24529) | metagenome | biome: Human gut stool | place: China | collected 2011
ATGAACCCCATAAACGCAAAAAGCGTGCAACTCATTGAGCTGCACGCTTTTGCTTGTTGTTTATTATCTGTATCCTTATCGGAATCATTTGACTTCCTCAAATATAATATGCAATGAGTATCAGCAACTTATATGTTTATGATACAAATAAGGACAATTTTACAAGTGACATACAGAAAGCATAAGGAGGAACATGGTTTTATGTAGGCCAAAGAAAGATTTATATTTATTTAACTATCCGTTTCTTATTTGCAGGTGTTTTCATTTTCTTATCGGTATTTTCTCTTGTTATGCTCTTGTTTGCACAAATACCATAAAATGAAGTTGTTGCCTCTTTACTGCTTATTTTTGGCTTTCGTTTTTTACGGAAATACGTTATACCTTTGCAAAACAACCATAGATAAAAATAGTTATGAAGCAAAGGCAACATATATTCCAGTCATGGGCAATAGAAGTAATAACGGTGCTTCTGGCATCCACAATATCATTCCCTGTGAGTGATGCTTTGGGAGTGCGGTTAAGCATTCTCCCTTTTGTCATGGTAGCTTGTTATGTTGCTCTAAAACTCATTTACCATTTATGTATCTTTCTGTCGGCACATATAATATCCCTTGTTTCTTTATTCTGCCACAAACCTGTGCAATCCGACAGACAAACTAAAGATGATTGCGCTTTAGCAACTGCTATATCTATGGCTGGCAATGATGATATTCAAATGAAACGGATGGAGTTATTCCATTATGAGTACCAGCATGAGGAACGACAGTATCTGCAGCAAAAAAAGAGAGAAGAAGATGAAAAACTACAAGCCGTATTGCAATACGCCCGAAATACATTCAGGCAGTTTGACTTTAGCGAAGAAGAAATCTTCCAAATCTGCGAATGTGTCCGATACTTTGTCACCAATCGACAAGCTCTTAGCGTAAACATCCATATCAAACGACGCACTACTGTTACTCAAATTTCACTAAAGAACTTCGCTTGGAACATTGCTTTCCAATATAACATCAGCCGGGATGTCACAGCGCAATTCGTTATGCAGACATTCCACGAATGGTTTGACAATTCCACCCTTGATACAATCAGAAAGAATTTGCGAACAACAACTGGAAATCATAAGATTAAAATAGATGAGCAGATTATCAAACACCCAATCATATCAAACTGAGAAGAAAAGACTTCAATAAAACAAATGAGGGAAATACTTATTTTCATAAATTGCGATATGATGTTAATGCAAACAGATTCTATAAAGTTGATGTTGAAATTAATCTCTTGTTAAATTATCCTTTTCAATCTTCCAAAATTTTGGTAATTCGACTAAATTGCCTAATTTTGTAAATTAAAGAAAATAAATTCATTATGAAGCAGGCTGATTACATCAAGCAAATAGCAAAATTTGCCTTAGCAAATGACAATGCTCGTTTGCGAGATTTGTTGTATCAGTATGTAGAATATTCTCAACAAAATAACAGAGGCAAATTTGCAACTGAAATCCTATCTATCATTAAAGATTCTGATAGAGAGAATTCATTGGGAAAGCTAAAAGAATATCGACTAAATAAGCATTTTGACTACAAAGCTGACGAGTATATTTTACAGACAGTAACGTCTTCATTTACAATGAAGGATTTAGTTTGTACGCAAGATGTTCGTGAGGAATTTGAATATTTTATCAAGGAAAGACAACAAACTGAGGCTCTTGTCCAAATGGATATTCCAGTATCCAATAAGATATTGCTTCATGGCCCATCAGGATGTGGAAAGACATTAAGTGCCTATGTATTGGCTGGCGAATTGAGCCGTCCACTGATTATAGTCAATTTGGGTACGATCATTTCATCGAGACTGGGAGAAACAAGCAAAAATCTCACTCAAATATTTAAGACTGCAGTTCAGGAAAAAGCGATTGTTTTGCTTGATGAATTTGACAGCTTAGGGAAAATAAGAGATTACGATCAAGATCATGGCGAAATGAAACGGGTTGTAAATACCATATTACAACTATTGTTCATATTATTAATGGTTTACCTTATGAAACTGAAGATATGATGTTAGATACTGTTAAACATTTAAATACTTTAGATATACAAGGTATTAAAATACATATGTTAAATATTGTTAAAAATACCCCTTTAGAAACTTTATATAATAAAGAACATTTTCATATATTATCTAAAGAAGAATATATAGATATAGTTATTAAACAGTTAGAATTATTGGATCCTAAGATAGTAATTCATAGAATTACTTCTGATCCAGATGTATCTACTTTAGTAGAACCTACTTGGTTAATTAAGAAATTTTGCCTACTTAATGATATAGATAAAGAAATGGTAAGAAGAAATACTTACCAAGGTAAGTATTATATATAATATTAAAACTGATAAAAATGTATTTATCAGTTTTATTTTATGTTTCACTATAAGCCTTACTATGTAAGTCTTATTAGTGTTATTCTTAGCCTAATTCTTAGTCTAAGAATAATGTATCTACATACCTATTATATAGAAGCTATATCTATATACTTAGATATTATTTAATATATTTATAACTATTATTATAATTATTCATACTATTAAAATATTTTTGATAAGAAATACAATTATTCTTATATAAATAATTTATCTTTTTAATATTATTATCTCTTCTTCTTTTATTACTACTTTTTATCTTAATAATAGTCTTATTATTTCTAATATAAAACATATAACCTAAATATTCAAAACCATGATAACTATCATATATATTAGTTTTATTTTTATTAATATTTAATTTATATTTTTTATTTAAAATATATTCTATTTCATTTAATGCTTTCTTTAATTTATCTTTATTATTGGATATAATAATATAATCATCCATATATTTGAGTAGATATTTTAATTTAAAATTATTTATAATATAATAATCTAACTTATATAAATAAAATATAGATAATATCTGACTAGTCATATTACCTATAGGTAATCCTTTATTATATTTATATAATGGTAATTTGTTTATTTCATTACATCTATTTTTATCTTTAATTAATAGATTATTTTTAATATTAATAATAATATTATTAATATAACTTTCATTAGTACTATCTATTATACTACTCACTATTTTATATTCTTCTTCATTTAGTTTATCTTTTAATAATTCTTTTAATATATTATGGTCTATACTATAAAAATATTTACTAATATCTATTTTAAGTATATAAAACTTACCATATTTTTTATTACATTCAATATATCTTTTTAGTAATTTAATAGCATAATCATAACCCATATTCTTTCTAGTAGCACAGTTTCTTATATCTAAGTATTTGTTTAGTTTAGGTAATAATATAAATCTTGCTACATAATGATTAATAATCTTATCTTTCATATTTAAACTCATAACCATTCTATATTTAGGGTTATTAATAGTAAATACATTATACTTAGTTATTTTATAATTATCACTCTCTATAATATTTTTAATATCATAAATATTTTCTATTTTATTCTTTTCAAAATTATATACTTTACTTTTATTCTTAGTATTAACGCTTACTTCTTTTTCATAAATATCTATAATATCATTAACATTTACTTTCACTTTTAATCCATCCATATATCATTTTCATAATAATGAGTAAATTATTACTTAACTTCTCACATACTTTATTATTAATATATTTATTCTTTAGACATCTTTCTAAATAAAAATCTAACATGCTAATGTTAGATAATATATCTTTATAATATTCATTTTTATTTTCACTTTTATAATTACATCTATATATTAAATATAATATATCATAACTAGTATTATATAATCTTTCTTTAATTACTCTATCTTTATTTGGAATATTAATAACTATATTATCTATACTATATATAAATAATTTAATATTTTTTACTATTTTAAAATCATTCATATATTTTCCTCAATTAAATCTAGTAGTTTATTAACATCTTCTTCATTCATACAATTAATTTTATTTATAATTTTATTTATTCTATAATCTAAATCTATTTTCTTTTTACCTTTATCCAAATAACATTTATATTTATTCTTATTACCATACATCTTCTTATTTACATCTTCCATATTTTCTTTAACAATATAACTAATACTATTATTCTCTAGTATATTAATAACTTTATTAATAGTATTTAATGGGAAACCCACTTTTCCATTGTTTATTTTATAATTACATAAATATGATAATACAATAGCATCATCATCAAAACATATATAAAAACCACCTGATTTTCTTAAAACTATACTATTCACTTCTTATACTCCTTCTTATTACTGATAATATATCTTTTATATAAGACATATATAAATATTTATAATAATTATTTATATCATAATTATTTATACTAAGTATTTCTAAATTATCTAGTACTATAAAATTAATACTATACTTTTTTAATAAATATAGTTTATTATTAAAATTAATGTAATCTAATATTTTCTTATCTTTATCAAAAGAATAATATTTTTTATTTTTAATTATTAGTACTATATAGTCTTTATAGATATTCTTAGTAAACTTATATCTATTTATCATACTCATATCATTATAATATCACAACCTTTACAAATTAAAAATAAGTGCTAATAGAGACATAAGAAAATATATTCAAAATATTTGAATTAATTTTCTATAAAAGCCTCTACTAGCACTTTTACATAAATATCTATAGTTCTAGGTATACCCGTAGATATAATCCATCTATAGCTTAACATTTAGAGATAAATATCTCAAGGATGATTTTTGTCCTTTAAAGCACTGTCATACTAAGCCTTAGCCTAGTAGAAAACCCACTATATAAAGGGCTGGCACGGCCCCATTCGCATTATACGCATTGTTGTTGTTGTTCACATTGCCGTCCGAATTCACATTCCACGCATTGTTCGAGTAGCTGGAATTAGGGGTACTAGTTTTATATAAAATCACCCTATATTAAACACCAAACTAGTGTTAATACCAAAATTTATTTTTCATCTTTCGCCTTTCGGCGAATATCTATCTTCTCTTGGCGACTTTCGCCGCCCTTGCCCCTAACAGACTTCGCCTGTTTGAGGGGCCTCTTACCAAGTTCTTCCTACCAAAGTTATCTCAAATTAACTGCTTACGCATTTAATTTGTACGGATTACTACTTGATCCGTCCCCTGACTCTATTTCTAGTTTAGAAGAGAGATAAAGGACTGGCGCGGCCCCAAAGACGCTGTAGACATTGTGACCATCATCCACGCGGCCAACTGAACTGACATACCACGCAAAGTTCGAGTAGCTGGAATTAGGGGTTAATAACCAGCTTTCTTGTGCACCATCAGCAGTCATTATTGGATACATCCAATTAGTACCAAAGCAGACATTACTATGGTAACCACCTATCGAATTATTACAAATGGAAAAGTCTGAAGAATAGCTATAATCACTTGGATATGGAAGAGCAATATTACCTTTCCAAATTATTTCATAAGTACAACCACTACATTTTTGTGTTCCTCTTTCGTATTGATAAATTTGATTAGAATAACTGGCATTTGTATCACAACCACCTAAATACCAATTTGTTTCACTTATCATATTTCTTGTTGCTGTGTTTTTTATTCCTGTATTATTCATATTTAGACTTACAGAACTATTTGCAGAGTCCAAATTATAATAAGTAATTGTTCCGGTACCATTATAATAACTATTATTTAGTAATTTTTGTAATGTTGCAGTATGCCAATTGTTATCATAAGTAGTTAGTGAGGAATTATCGTTTTTATCGTAGTCCCAAGCGAGTTTTCCTATTGTATTATTTCTCATTATTTTTACTTTGCCATCAAATATTCCTATTATTCGCCATGTTTCACAAGTACTTGAGGATTGATTAGAATAATCACTACAATTAAAATATATATAGTTATTTAATGGATAAGTATCATTGGTACAATATTCGGTAATTAGTTCAGAAACTGTTGAAACATTAGCCATACTCTTTAATAAAGCTGGTAATCCTGCCTCGCACTCTGATGCACTTGAGAATCCTAAAGCACTATAATTTGCAGAACAAGTAGTTAATGCTGTTAACATAGAGCTACAATTGCTTTCTGAAGTAAATGCGCTTCCAAAGACTCCATTAGCCAGAATTGATGTTCTATCCGATTGCCAAGCAGGTACTATTTCTGATTGAGGATTACCATAATATCTAACATTACCACCTTCTAGATCTGTTGTAGTACCACCTAATCTATCACTCATAAGTCTTACTGAAGGAGCTGTGTTATAATTTATACCATTATTTGTTACTGTTTTCTTTTCTGCATTATTATATAAATATCTTATATATTGAACCATATTGGTTGGTATTGGCGGTGTAACTTTAGTACTTGTACCTGTTATGTTACAGTTTAAATCAAAGTTATATGGTTGATTAGTCATATCTAATGGATTATTACCTATAGTACCATCTATCCATAGATATAATATAAATGTATATTCTTTATTATAATCTAATGTTTCTTTATCTGTACTTAGTGTTATTGTAGTACCATTAGTTACATTTTCAAAACTACCTGTACCATAAGATACTCCTGTTGTGTCATTTACTAATTCATATTTAAATGATTTATGTTTTAATCCTGCAGTAGTAAGTGTTGTTTCATTTATACTATTTACTACTAAATTCCAAGTAACAAAAGCATTTGTAGCCATTTGTTGTTTAGTAGTTACTTTTAATATTCTTCCCTTTTCTCTTGTGGATGTTGGATATAATAATTTATTGTTGTCTGATAGTTTATCACACGAACCAGTACCACCTGCGACTGTTACATCTACTAACTGATCTTTATTTTCTGCAGAGCTGCTCCAACCAAAGTATGCCATTGTTGATCCTACTAGAATAAACATAACTATTGCAATAATTAATAAAATAATATTCTTTTTTTTCATTTAGAGCACCCCTCTTTCTTAGAATAGTTTTATTACATCACTTATTGTTACAAATACCATTAATAACATTAATAGTATAAAGCCTATACTATTTATCATTCCTTCTGTTTTTGCTTTAATTGGTTTTCTTCTTATTTTTTCTATTATTAAGAATAATACTCTTCCTCCATCAAAGGCTGGGAATGGTATTAGGTTTATTACTCCAACATTCATAGATAGATATGCTACTAGACTTAAGATACTTTCAAAACCTTTCTTAGACTGACTATCTACTACTGAGTATATTCCTACTGGTCCTGATAAATCTTTAACTGAGAATTTTCCTGTTACTAATTCTTTTAATGTAGTAATCATTAATTTATATAGACTAGCAGTCGTTTCTACTGCATGTTTAAGTGAAACGCCTAATCCTCTTCTTACTGTGGTATCTAGTCCTATTCCTACTACATAACTTACATTTCCTTCTTTATCTTCTACTTTATCTGGTACTAATGTTACTTCTCTTTTAGTTCCTGTTTTATCTTTTAGTACTATATCTAGTTTTTCTCCTTTTGATGCTTGTATATATAATTGTACTTCACTCCAACTAGATACTCTTTGTTTGTTTATTGATACTATGGTATCTCCTTCTTTAATACCAGCAGTATAAGCAGGATATCCTTCACTTACATTAGCTACTACTGGTTTAGTAGAAATGCTTCCATATATTAATGCTGATACAAATAGTATTACAAAGGCAAATAAGAAATTAAATGTTGCACCAGCAATCATTATTATTAATCTTTGCCATACTGGCTTAGAATATAATTTTCTTTTATTTGGAATCTTACTATTATCATCAGCATCTTCACCCGCTAGTGATACAAAACCACCTATTGGTATAGCTCTAATACAGTATTCTGTTTCTCCACCTTTCTTTTTAAAATGGAATATTTTAGGTCCCATACCTATTGAAAATTCATAGACATATACTCCAAATAATTTAGAAAATATAAAATGTCCAAATTCATGAACTAATACTATTGCTCCTAATATTAGTACAAAATATAATAAACTTAATAAATTCATACTATCCTCCTCCTATTATAAAATACTAAGTAATAAACTCATACCTAATGATACAAATATAACACTATCAAATCTATCTAATATACCACCATGTCCAGGTATTATATTTGAATAATCTTTTTTATCATAATATCTTTTTATTGCACTAAATACTAAATCTCCCATTTCACTTAATATAGTAAGTATTAATGACATAAATATTATTTTTAGTACTGATATACTACCTATTAATGATAAATAAAACATACTACCTATAAATGTACCTACTAGTACTCCTATAATACATCCTTCTATTGTTTTTTTAGGAGATATACTAGTAAATCTATGTTTTCCTATTAAATTGCCTCCAATAAAAGCATATGTATCGGTAATAAATGATATTATAAATATATAGATACACTTATATATATTAACTTCTCTCATAGTACTAATATTGTTAAAAGCAAGTCCTAGTAACAATATTATACCTATAAAATACATACTATCATTGATATTGTATTTATCTTTATCATTATAGAATATTACTGGTAATATTAATAATAATAGAGTTAATATTATCATACTGGTAATATTTAATTTATATACTATACCATTTAACATAAATATTCCAAGTAATATATAAGATATTATTTTTATTACTGGTATATTTTTCTTTTTGTATTTGATATCTATTAGTTCTTTTAAACCTAGTATAGAGGTAATTGCCATAACTATTCTAAATACTGTATTTCCTAATAGGAATGCTAGTAGTAGAATACCCACTACTAAGGCTCCTCCAAGTAATCTTTTCTTCATAATGCCTCCCTATGCTATTTTATAGTCATCTTCAAGAGAGAATATAACATTTTCTTCAATCCAATTTTTTCTTGGTTCTACAGCATCTCCCATAAGTACTGATACTCTTTTTTCAGCAAGAGCTGCATCTGTTATATTTACTTTAATTAACTTTCTTTCTTCTGGATCCATAGTAGTTTCCCATAACTGGTTAGCATTCATTTCACCAAGTCCTTTGTATCTTTGTACTTTATAGTTTGTTTTTCCTTTTGTTTCTTCTTTTAATTCTTCATTAGACCAAGCATATACGTGTTTACTACCACTAGTTACTTTATATAGTGGTGGCATTGCTATAAATAGATGCCCTTCTTCAATAAGCGGTTTCATATATCTATAGAAGAATGTTAATAATAAACATTGTATATGTGCACCATCATCATCAGCATCAGTCATTATTATTACTTTACCATAATTTATATCTTTTACATTGAAGTCACTACCTACTCCTGCACCTATTGTATAAATTAGAGTATTTATTTCTTCATTTTTAAATATTTCTTCCATTCTTGTTTTTTCAGTATTTAATACTTTACCACGAAGTGGAAGAATAGCTTGTACTTTTCTATCTCTACCTTGTTTAGCAGAGCCTCCTGCTGAATCTCCCTCTACTATAAATAATTCTTTTTCCATTGCTTTTTTACTTTGAGCGGGAGTTAACTTTCCTGATAATAGTCTTTCGGTCTTTTTACTATCTTTTCCTTTTCTTGTTTCTTCTCTTGCTTTTCTAGCAGCTTCTCTAGCTTCTTTTCCTTTTACAGCTTTTCCAACTATTTTAGTAGCTACCATTTTATTTTCTTCAAGAAAGAATTTTAACTTCTCGGTAACTATTGCTTCGACTACTGCTCTAGCAGCAGGTGTACCTAGTTTTGATTTGGTCTGTCCTTCAAACTGAAGTATATCTTCAGGTATTTGTACAGATATAACTGCTGTTAGTCCTTCTCTTACATCAGAACCATCAAAACTTTTATCTTTTTTTAAGTAATTATTTGCTCTAGCATAGTCATTAAGTACTTTCGTAATAGCGGTTTTGAAACCAACTTCATGACTACCACCATCACTAGTTTTTACATCATTAACAAATGATACAATATTTTCTGAATAACTATCAGTATATTGCATAGCTACTGATACATTAATTTTATCTTTTGAACTAGTAAAACATAATGGTTTATGTAATACTTCTTTTCCCTCATTTAAATATTCGCAAAAGGCTTCTAATCCATTTTCATAATGGTACTTTTCACTTCTTCCTTCTATTTCATCTACTACTTCAATGGTAAGTCCACTTATTAAGAAAGCACTTTCTTGCATTCTTTCACATATAGTAGAAAAACTAAATGTTGTAACCGGAAATATTGCTGGGTCGGGTTTAAACTTAACTGTTGTTCCGGTTCTATTTGTAGTTCCTACTTTTCTTAAAGGTACTACTACTTTACCACCGTTTTCAAACTTTATATAGTATTCTCCGCCATCACGACGAGTTACTACTTCCATAACTGAGCTCAAAGCATTAACTACTGATCCACCTACTCCATGTAATCCACCGGATACTTTGTATCCACCTTCACTAAATTTACCCCCAGCATGAAGTACTGTATATATTACTTCAGGTGTTGATTTACCAGATGAATGCATACCTACTGGTAAACCTCTACCTTTATCAGTTACACTTACTGCCCCATCTTTATGTAAAACTATCTTTAAATGATTACCATAACCATTTAATGCTTCATCAATAGAATTATCAACTATTTCCCATACTAGATGATGTAAGCCTCTTTTATCAGTAGAACCAATATACATACCTGGTCTTTTTCTTACCGCTTCTAATCCTTCTAGTATTTTAATTGAACTCTCATCATATTTTGCTGCCATAACTATCA
>OGNF01003392.1_pt1 | contig 10699 bp, 10 predicted proteins | sample 1573321 | NCBI WGS metagenome assembly OGNF01 (sample SAMEA2581911, study PRJEB24529) | metagenome | biome: Human gut stool | place: China | collected 2011
GCGGGTTTCAAACAGTCTGTCAGGATTTGATGGAAATCCTTATCGTTCTTTTCGGACGCCAGACCAATTTTTCTACGATTCTCAGTCCCGCAAACAAAAGAGCATCCCACCTCTGCGATTCCGTTCGGCGCTATATTGATCAGAACTGCGGGGATGATCTCTCCTTGGAGCATCTGGCAAAATTTTCGCATGTAAACAAATATTATCTGGTACATGCCTTTACTGATGAGTATGGGATTTCTCCCATCAACTATCTCATGCATGCCCGCGTAAAAAAAGCTGAAAAGCTGCTGGCAACCACAGATTACTCTCTTTCTGTCATCAGCCATACCTGTGGTTTTTCCTCCTCCAGCTATTTTTCCCAGACCTTTAAAAAAGTAGCAGGAGTTTCTCCCAGCAGCTACCGCAAGACGGTCAAATCTGACCATGGAGAAATGGAAGACCTTTCCCGCTGACATACAGGCAGGAGGTCATTTATTTATACTCAAAATTCGGGATCTGTCCCCAGCGCTCCTTAAAATAGTGTGCCGCCATCTTCGGCCGCCGGTCTCTGGTAAAGAGACCCTTTTTATTTCCGTCGGCGCGCATGCATCCCTGGATCGTGGCGAAATCCGCAAAGTTCCAGACCTGCTCGCCGATGAAGAAGCTGCGCTTGTCAAATTCCGCATTCTGTCTGCGGTAATATTCCATCTGGAACTCCTCGGAGAACATTTCCGGCACGCTCTCGTGGATCCCCGCAACCGCATCCGCGCCATATTCTGTAATCATCACCGGTTTGTTCTGTTTTTCCCAGAAATCCAGTTCCATATTTAATGCATAGCATGCCGCATCGAGATCGCCGGACAGATTGTACCAGCCATAGTAACGGTTCACACACACCACGTCCATCGTCCTCGTCACGAGATCTCTCTCGTAGTTGTTCTGGCAGCACACGAAAGTCACAGGACGGTCTGCCGGATCAAGGCTGTGCGTCAGCTCATAGAGCGAGTGCCAGTAATCGTACGCCGACTCCGGAAAATGCTCGGTGTCCGGTTCATTTCCCATCGACCACATGACTACGCAAGGATGATTCTTGTCCCTTGCAATCATCTCGCGCAGCACCTGCTCGTGGTGCTCTCTGATGTGGAAGGTCTTGTACGGGTCGATCTTATCTCCCGCGCCGATTCCGACCGCAGGCGTCTCATCGATCACGACGATACCCTCTCTGTCGCACAGCTGATACATCTCCTCCGCATACGGATAGTGGCTGGTGCGGAAAGAATTGGCATTCAGCCAGTGGATCAGATTGATATCCTTGACATCCAGGCACACATCGAGTCCTCTTCCACGGAAAGCCGCATCCTCGTGTTTTCCAAAGCCCTTAAAATAGAACGGTTTTCCATTGATCAAAAACTGCGTTCCCTCTACCGCCACCGTGCGGATGCCGAATGTCTCCTCGTAGAGATCCTCCCCGTAAGTGACACTCGCCGTATAGAGGTACGGCTCCCCCGGCCACGGCCACCACAGTCTGGCATCCGGGATTCTGACTGTTCCGCCCGCTCCATCCGCCGCTGCCACCTCATTGCCGTCCGCGTCCAGAATACGGATGCGCACCTCATCCTCACATACGCTGCCCGCCGTCTTAATCTCATAATTTACCACTCCGGTATCGCCGTCAATATCCGGCACCAGCGTAATGTCCTCAATATAAGCCGCCGGCGTCGTATAGATGCGGACCGGACGGTTGATTCCCGCATAATTAAAGAAATCAAAATTCGGCAGATTCTGCGGTTTTCTCCATACCTTCGCCGCTTCAACACTCGGCACGCCCGGATTGTCCGATCCGAAAAATGCCGTGCTGCCCTCATTTCCGACCGGAAGCGTGCTGTGATTTACCCGGTTGTCCGCCGCAACGACGAGTTCCGCCGTCTCTCCCGGCACAAGCTGATCTGTCACCTCCACCTCAAACGGAAGAAAGCCGCCTTTATGCGCAGTCAGAAATCTGCCATTTAAGTACACCTTTGCAGCATGTGTAACCGCGTCAAAGCGGAGCACGAGACGCTGTCCCTTCAGATAGGACGGAACCGTGATCTTGCGCTCGTAATACGCCCAGCCGTAATGATTCCGGTATTTCGGGTCATCTTTCTGATCGTTGTACGATGCCGGTACCGCCATCAGTTCAGTGTCCTCCCCCATCGCAAAGGAGTCTCCCGGCTCCTTCTCATCTCCCAGTTTAAAATTCCATACTCCGCCGAGATCTATCACTCCGCGCACTCTGTTTTCTCTTGGATACAACATCTTTTCTTCCTCCATTTTTTCTGCTGATTTCTTCCCGATAGCTTTTGTCCGGGATTTCTTTTATTTTGCATCTGCTTTTGGCTGCTCTATGCCGTCTATCGCAGCATGGATTTCCCCGTCCTGCTTCGTAACGGTATACGTTTTCCCACGCATCCGCACGGACGTATGGAAGTAATCCACTTCCTTGGGAATATGCGGTGCAAAATCACAGCCGCCTTCCGGCGACAGATGGATTCCGGCGATCTCCTCTAAGATCACAGGCACGGGCGCACTCGCCCACGGATGACACAGGCTCGTGTTCCACTTCTGGTCTTTCCCCCACGCCTCAAAGCAGGTCGTCGCTCCCTCCCGCAGCATGTTGCACCATCCGTGATCGCTGTCGTTTAGCAGCAGCCTGTACACACTTTCATACCGCCCCCGCCGTGCCAGTGCAAGCAGCAGGTAATAGCTTAACATCACGCCGCAGGAAAAGCCCCGTTTTTCCAAAAACTCAACGACCGGCGCTTCCTCTGCCTCCTCCAAAAGCCCGAAATACAGGGCATACACGTTGGAGTGAAGCGATGTGTGGCTGCTTGTTTCACTGTCTGCAAGAAGCCCCGTCTCCTTCCGGTAAAACGCCCTGCGATACGCGAGAACCGGCTTCTCCAGCTCATACGGCTCCTCTCTTCCCAGCACACGTGCAAGCCCGTTGAGCGTTTTTTTCGCGCCGAGATACAGGGCATTGATGACATTATGGCACCCCGCCCCCACAACGGGTCTTGTCAGCGCAAAATCATACTCATCCCGCAGATTTTCGGGCCAGTCGACCAGATTCCACTTGTCTGCCACCTGCACAAGCAGTCCGTCCGCGCGCTCGTACTGCGCAAAATGCCGGATCATGCCAAGCGCCGTCTCATAGTATGGAAGCAGCGCCGCCGCGTCGCCGGTGTAGCGGTAGTATAGTGCCAGCAGCTGCGGATACATCAAGGAATAATCGGCGATCTCCTGCATCAGTCCTCCCGGCGCAACCGCCAGAAGCCCCGGGCAGACTGCTCTCGTCTGCGCGAACTGATCGATGCATTTCAAAAGCATCTGCGTCTCCCCGGTCAGCAATACCTGCGCATGCGCCGTCACAACGGCATCCCCGAGATATTGTCCTTTTTCTCTGGTCGGGCAATCCACATAGCCCTCCTGCGTCCCGTATTTTACCGCGTTCTTACAGATGGAAAAAATCTGCTCCAGCCGCTTTTCGGAGGACGTCACCTCTGCGCCCTCCTCCATCGGATAGTGGCGTGTCTGCACAAAAATCCCGCGGATGTTCACGCTCTTCCCCGGAAGCAGCTTTGCGTAGCGGAATCCCTTGTAATCATACGGTTCCAGACTGCAGCAGCCGTCTGAGAGCGTCCAGATCTCGTGGCAGGAGCAGTTGCAGCGCATCTCGTAGCGGACGCTGCCGCTCTCATCCAGTTCCTCTCCGCAGAAGATTTCCACGGTATCCCCCGCGCTTCCCTCCGCCGTCAGGCACAGGCTTCCGGCGACTTCCTCTCCCACATCGATCCGGATGCTGCCATCCTCATAGATCTCGACTTTTTCCGGCTTGATGCGCTCCCCGCAAAGCATCCGCGTCGGCTGTAAATACAACCGGTAATCCGCCCACTCTGCCGCAGCCGGCGTCTTCCATCCGGCATCCTCAAATTCCGCACTGCTCCATCCTTCCGGGAATTTTCTGCTGTCAAAGTTTTCCAGAAACTGCGTATCATATCCGATTGTTCCGCCGCTGTACGCATCCGTCCTCTCATAGCAAAAACGAAGCGGTATCCGACAGCCCTGCGCATCCATCAACTCTGCGGCAAACGCAAAGCGCAGGTCGCCACTGTTGTATACACGGTTGATTAACCCCTGATAATATAAATGCAGTCCGAAGCAGTGCTCTCCGGCCTCCATCTTCCCCAGTGGAATCTCGTTGTAATAGTAGTGATCCGGATAACCGGGCGCAGGTCCCTCCGCCACAAATCCGGACTCCACGTACAGCTTGTAGTGATCGTCCGCCGTCAGTCTTAACGTCAGGTTCTCCTGCGCCGTCTCAAGCGTAAAACGCGCACGCACCAGAACATGCAGATTCCGCCGGAATTCCGCTGTCAGCTGTTGCTCTGCCTCCGGTTGTTTTTCCCCTTCCTCCTGCTCCTTGTGAAACAGATTAACCGGTGTGATATGTGAAAATTCGCGGATCGTAAGCCACTGTGGACTCCATTCTGCTTTTTCTCTGCTCATCTCTTCCGTCATCCCGCCATCCTTTCCGGGCGTTTGCTCTTCTGTCTGCAATTTTCCTGCTTCCTTCTTCCGAGCAGTCGTACTGCACAGATTCCCTTACAGACAGCTTCCTGATTTTTTATTATGGTATAAAAAAATAGTGCATTTTTCCATAGACTTTCTTATGAAAAAATACACTATTTCTATGTCATTTTTATGCTGCCTGAAATTACTTACTGCGGCTGTTTTCCGATGTAAGCAAGGATACCGCCGTCCACATACAGTACGTGGCCGTTGACAAAATCAGATGCATCCGAAGCTAAGAATACTGCCGGTCCCTGTAAATCCTCGGCGCTTCCCCATCTTGCTGCCGGAGTCTTTGCGATGATGAACTGGTCAAACGGATGTCTGCTTCCGTCCGGCTGGATCTCGCGGAGCGGTGCGGTCTGCGGAGTCGCGATATAGCCCGGTCCGATACCGTTGCACTGGATGTTGTACTCGCCGTACTCCGATGCAATGTTTCTGGTCAGCATCTTTAAGCCGCCCTTTGCCGCTGCATAAGCGGATACAGTCTCACGGCCAAGCTCGGACATCATGGAGCAGATGTTGATGATCTTGCCGTGTCCTTTTTTGATCATGGACGGAATCACCGCCTTGGAAACGATAAACGGTGCGTTCAGATCCACATCGATGACCTGTCTGAACTCTGCTGCGGACATCTCGCACATCGGAATACGCTTGATGATGCCGGCATTGTTTACCAGAATGTCGATCACGCCGACCTCTTTTTCGATCTTTGCAACCAGTGCGTTTACCTGCTCCTCATCTGTGACATCGCAGACATATCCGTGCGCCTTGATGCCCAGCTCCTCATAAGCGGCAAGTCCCTTGTCGACAAGCTCCTGCTTGATGTCGTTGAATACGATCGTTGCGCCCGCCTGCGCATATGCAGATGCGATTGCGAATCCGATGCCGTAGGATGCGCCTGTTACCAGCGCTACTTTTCCCTCTAATGAAAAATTAACCATAGTTTTCCGTCCTTTCTTTTTCTCTCTTATTACTCTGGTACTGCTCATTGCTTACACCTAGTATATCAGATATGTTATTCCATTTCCCGCAATATTGTATTATAAATCTTGCAAATATTGAACTTTTGTCCTATGCTGTGTAAAGAGACATGCGCTACAGAACACATAACGCCACAAGGCACATAGCGCCACTGGCGCATTAAAAAACGGCGGCAGCTGCCGCACGGATTGTAAGAACGGAGAATCTATGAATAGCTGTATAACCTGCAAAGAAGCCATCGAACACTGCATGAGCACCCACACATTCGCGTTCGCCCATCTCTACGGCGACGAGAAGATCATGGACATGCACATTCACAACTGCTGCGAAGTCTATTACTCGATTTCCGGTGGAAAACAGTTTCTGATCGACCACTGCCTGTACGACATCCGACCCGGCGATCTCTTCTTAATCAACCAGTTTGAAAGCCACCACCTGACGCAGATCGATCAGCAGACACACGAGCGGATCATCCTCTCCATCGACCCGGAATACTTATCGAAGCTCTCCACCGGCGTGACGAATCTTAGCCATTGTTTTTCTTTCCGTGACACCAGAATGCCGCACCAGATCCACCTCTCCCCCAAGGAGCAGAACCGCTTTATGTACTTTATCCACGAACTGCATGACGATGGCGGTATGGGGGAAGACCTCTTGGATCAGGCGATCTTTCTGGAACTGATGGTCTTTTTAAACAGAGCCTTCGCTGCCCGCTGCACAGACGCCGCACCCCCTGCCCCGTCTCCATCTTCCAATTACCACGCCCAGGTGGACGCCATTTTATCCTACATCAACTCCAATATCGGCGAGCCGCTGACGCTCGCCGGTCTGTCCGCGCATTTTTTTATGAGCACGTCCTATCTGTGCCGTATTTTCAAGGAGGCCACCGGCACCACCATCAACAAATACATCACCGCAAAGCGCATCACCCTGTCCAAATCGCTGCTCGATCAGGGCTGCTCCGTCTTGGAAGCCTGTGAGGCCTGCGGCTTCAACGACTACAGCAATTATCTGCGCGCCTTCACAAAAGCAGTCGGCATCTCTCCGAAAAAGTACGCGCAGTTTCACTCCTGACGGTTATACCTGTTCCTTCTCCTCCGCGGTACAGTCCGTTCCGATCATGTAATCCGCTTCTGGGAAGGAACGCGGAATCCGCTCCCGTCTATTGAAACTGATAGAGCTTTCTGGCTGTGTGATACCCCTGCACGGCAATCTTTCCTCCGACTTTTCCCGGAAGATAGGCAACCCCGCTGAGCGTCGTATACTTCAATCTGAGCTATCCTGTCCTCTGAAATTTTTCATTTACAGTTTTTGATTTCACTTAATGTCATATAAGTTCCTACTAATATTACCAATACCGATATAACTGCAATAATACTGGAAATGAAATCTCTGATACCATCTCCAGCCACAATAAAATGAAGAGCAGCCAATATTATACCGATAACTATCAATATAATTCCATACGATTGAGCTGGGTAGATGCCACCCAGCTCCTGTAGAGTCTCCTGTACATACATTTTTAGTCACTATAATGCCTTCTTAGGACGTGCTTTGACGCATTCCATACACAGAATACACTCTGTTCCATTTTCTCTTTTACGGGAATTATCTGTTACATCAACATTCATCGGACATACTCGCTTGCACTTTCCACAGGAAACACATCTTTCCTTATCACACTTCACACGAAGTAGGCTAAAATAACTCATAGGCTTTAAGAATACGGTAATTGGGCAGATATATTTACAGAATGCCCTATTATCCCGAAACGCAAATGCCAGAATGATTCCAATGGCATAATACAGGATATTGCCAACAAGAAATGCCCAGAACATAATTTGCTCGATATTCTCCACGTGGCATAAAAACAGTGCTCCCACAAAAACAAATGATGCGGTAAAGGTGATATATCGAATAAAACCGATTCTTCTGGCATGTCTATAGTTTAACCGAAAAAGTAACAGCCCTAACGCTATTGCCGAGCCTATATAACTGAAATTCAGAAGATAAAACAGATTATCCTTGGTCAACCATAATGTAACTGCAACAATTTCAAATACAAGCCACATTCCAAGTGGAATCAGCCATTTTTTCTTTGTATTCAATTTCTGTTTCTTCCGTAACTTTATACTTCAAAAATTTTTCTTACCCTTATTGCTCCTGTTCTATCCTTCGCAATTATCTTATCCAGTAATCAACCATGTTTTTATTTTACAGTTTTTCTTTCAAATATATATTCTCTATCCGATGATATATCATCTCTGAACACATATCCAAGATGGTCAAATTCCTTAATGTCATCTGGATTTTCAATATGATTTTCTGCCATATATCGTACCATTTCACCACGAGCCATCTTGGCATATGTGCCTTTTGTGATAAGCCTGCCACCAGACTGCTCACAAAATGAAATAGTTATATACCTGTCATCAGGTGTCAGATATTTTTCAATACATTTAGAGTATTCTTTTGAAGCCAGATTAATAATAATCCTGCTGTCATCTATAACTTCCCGATACAAATTATCTCCCCAGAAATCATACAGATTCGTGAAATCACCTATCGCTGCCTTTGCCTGCATTTCAAGCCTATATGGTGTGATACCATCCATAGGTTTTAATACTCCATAAAATGCTGATAATATCCTCAGGTGTTCCTGCACATAATCAAAATGCCCATCTTCAAATACAGCTGGTGCCATATATTGATAAGCAATCCCTTCATATGCCAATACTGCCGGAGTAAGCTGCTTTTGAAAATTCATTGTCTTAATCCGTTCAATATTCTCTGTCATAATTTTATCATTGCATTTCCACAATTTCTTTAATTCTTCTTCCGTTCTTCCCTGCATCCACCCAAGAATTTCTTCTGCTTTCTCTAAAAATACCGGACTACTCATGGTATCTATGCTGTCAGTATCCACTTTCATCTTCTTTGCAGGTGATAATATTATCTTCATCAGCTTAATTCCTGTAACATTTTTTCCGGATCATCTGCAGCTTTTACTTTGTCATTTGCCTTTATTATGATACCATTCTCATCAATAAGATATGTTGTTCTGACAACTCCCATTGACACTTTTCCATAATTCTTCTTTTCTTTCCATACATCATAAGCCTCAATCACTTTGCGCTCAGTGTCAGATAAAAGTGTAAATGCAAGTCCATATTTTTCCTCAAACTTCTTGTGGGATGCAACAGAATCCTTGCTCACCCCGAGTACAACAGCTCCCTTTTCGCAAATCTGCGGATATCTTTCTGAGAAACCACAAGCCTGCTTTGTACATCCAGATGTATTATCCTTTGGATAAAAATACAGAATTACCTTCTTTCCAAGATATTCGCTTAATTTATGCAATTCTCCATTCTGATCTGGTAATTCAAAATCCGGTGCCTTTGTTCCTACTTCTAACATAACGTTTCCTCCAATCTACACATAAGCTGGTATATTATCTACTCTTACTACAGCTCTAATGTTTCAATTATATTCTTTAATGCGTCTGCTGATTCTTTTAGCTTCAATGCTTCTTCTCCACTAAGATTAATCGGTATATCAGATTCAATTCCGTCTGCACCAACAATAACAGGCATACTTAATACAACATCATCAATCTCATATACTCCATGTATCATGTGCGATACAGGAAGTATTGATTTTTCGTCACGCATAATTACTTCACAGATACGTTTTACTGACATTGCAATTCCATAATATGTCGCATGCTTCTTATTGATAATCTCATAGGCACTGTTTTTGACAGCATCTGCGATTTCCTTCGTGTTTTCCTTATGGTTATAATGTCCTCTCATCTCACACATGTCACTAAGCGGAACACCGGATACATTGGCAGATGACCATGCCACAACTTCACTGTCTCCATGCTCTCCTACTATAAATGCATGCACGCTTCGGCTGTCCACTGATAAATGCTGTCCAAGCTTGCTCCTAAGTCTTGCACTGTCAAGAACTGTTCCTGAGCCGATAACTCTTTCCTCCGGAAGTCCTGACAGTTTGATTGCAACCTGTGTCAGAATATCCACAGGATTTGCTACAACCAGAAGGATTCCTCCAAAATCTCTTTTGGTAATTTCCGGAATAATGGACTTAAATATTGCCACATTCTTATTTACCAGATCAAGTCTTGTTTCTCCTGGCTTTTGTCCTGCACCTGCTGATATAATTACAATTGCAGCATCTGCCACATCATCATAATCACCAGCATATATTTTCATTGGGCTGGCAAATGGTATTCCATGACTGATATCCATAGCCTCTCCCTCTGCCTTATTCTTATCCGCATCTATCAAGGCAATTTCAGTGAATAATCCACTCTGCATAAGCGCAAATACAGATGCCGAGCCTACGAATCCGCAGCCTATCATAACTGCCTTTTTTGAATTTGATTTTTTCTTATTCATTCAATCATCCCTTCCTTTTGTTATTCTACAATTCTTTCAAATATGTATTCATTACCTGACGAAATTTCGTCTCTGAATACATAACCAAAACAGTAGGTGTAAGTAGTTTATACAGATTCATAGAATTAATTCTCGCTATGTTCTGTGCTGGTGATACTATAATTTTCATCAATAATGAAATATCTTTTTTAAGTTAAAGATTATTGATTGCCCCAGCCAGTTATTTTGTCTGACTGGGGCATACTTTATTAAAATATAATTGCGTAACAAACAGTTCTATAATCTTTCAGGATTATCATATATATTTATATATTCAGCTACAGATCTGTCAAATGTCTTGATATGACCAAACAGCCAGTCAATAACATTGATTTTTACCTGCTCCATAAACTTTTCATCTGGTCCCTCATTTTCATCCAGATAATCATAGAGTTCCTTAACAGTATGCCTGAACTCCTCATGCTTCTTTATATGTTCCTCCAAGCCTGGGTAATCAACGTCTTTCTGCAGTTTTTCTTCTTCTTTGAAATGAAATTCTGTATATTCATCAAGATAATCAAGCATTTTAATTGCCTTTACTCTTGCATATTCTGATTCACATGCACTCACAAACTGCTGAATACGATCAATCAGCTCCTTATGCTGCTCGTCTATTGTCTTATTGCCTGTTATTAAATTATCATCAAATGTAATTACTGTCATAA
>OGNF01003397.1_pt1 | contig 10689 bp, 10 predicted proteins | sample 1573321 | NCBI WGS metagenome assembly OGNF01 (sample SAMEA2581911, study PRJEB24529) | metagenome | biome: Human gut stool | place: China | collected 2011
AAATAAACGTGAGGAGCAAAGCGACGAGCGTTTAGCACCGACGAGATATGAATGGCAGTTCTTCTTTTAGAGATTAAGTCATGAAATACTTTTTCGTCAATCTGCATAAATGCAACATACTTTTTCGACAGACTGACAGCATCGGACAATAAAGTTCCGATGCTGTTTTTTATTGGTCGAACCTTGTCGAATAAAAGCTAAAAATCAAAAAGTCGGAAAATTGATATCCTTGTTTTTATAGAATTATCACAAAAAATCTATATTTTCGAATTTTTTGCTCTAAAATCGTTGCCATTTAATGTCATATGTGCTAAAATAATAGCATAAAACGTGTTAAATATCTTCGGCTTATCAAGAGGGGCAAAGGAAAATGAATTACGTCAACATTCTGACTAACAAGAAAACGGTTGCGGTCTGCGCATGGTTCATCTTTGAACTCTGCTCGGCTGCGATGTGCATTATAAGCATCTGCAAAGGCTGGTGCATGGGCGTTTGCCTTATGGCAGCGGTGTTCGCCGGTGGCGCAACGGTGGTGACTTTTCACCCGAATGTTCCGATAAAGGCGCAGGCGACTGTGCTTATGCTTATGTCTTATATCAATGTTTTTACCTGCAGTATCATGGAGGAGAGCATTGATAATTCGGTCGCAGTGTTCATTGAGATCGCGTTGGTTCTGTCCGCTTACAGATATACAAAGCTGCTGTTCTGGTACATAATGCTTGTGCTGTCGGGGGTAATGCATCACATAGTTGCGATGACGGACATAAATCTTTCCAACGGTGCGGAGATAACGAAATTCGTTGTCAGGATATCGATGATGATAACGGCACTCATCGTGCTTTATATTTTCATCGAGGGGCTTAATACCTACGAAAAAATGCTTATCCAAAGTGTGCAGGACGCTAAAAAAGCGGAACACTCCAAGGCGGATTTCCTTGCGAATATGAGCCATGAGATACGCACCCCGATGAATGCGATAGTCGGAATGTGCGAGCTTGTTCTCCGTGAAGACGACCTGAGCGACAACGTTCGCTCGAACTGCTGCTGTATCCGTGCGGCAGGAGAAAACCTGCTTGCGATAATAAATGATATCCTCGATTTTTCCAAAATAGATTCGGGAAAATTTGAGCTTGTTCCCGATGAGTTCAACATCGCTTCGACCATAAATGCGGCAATAAGTATGGCGGAAACAAGGCGCGGCAGCAAGAATATAGAGATCATCGTCAACGCCGACCCGAATATTCCAAGAGGAATAATCGGTGATGAAGCGCGGATCCGCCAAGTCATAGTGAATCTTATGACGAATGCGGTAAAATACACGGAAAAGGGCAGCATAACCCTCACCGTTTCACAAACGCGGCAGGAATACGGCATAAATCTGTTCGTATCGGTCGCAGACACGGGCATAGGCATCACCGAGGAGCATCTTGACAAGCTTTACACAAGCTTTTACCGGGTTGACACAAAGAAAAACCACTCCGTTGAGGGAACCGGACTCGGACTTGCGATATCGAAGCGGTTAATCGACCAGATGGGCGGTTTTATAAGCGTGAAAAGCGAATATGGCGTTGGTTCGGATTTTCGCTTCGTCATTCCGCTCAAAGTTAAGGACAGAGAGCCGTTCATTGCCGTAAATGAGCCGCAGAATGTCTGCGCGGCGGCATTTCTTGACACCAATGGCAAGGGCAGACGCTCTGCGAGAAATCTTGAAAAGATGGAGGATATGCTTCACGTTGAGATAATGACCTGTAATACTGCCGAAAAACTCAAAGCTGCGGCAGCTCGCAGGAGCATAACCCACCTTTTTGTCAGCAGGGAAAAATATATGGAAAACCCGAAGCTCATAAGTGAATTTGCGGAAACATCGAATGTATATGTCGTTCAGGAGAGGGCAGGTGCGGTGACTTTGCCGAGCAATATCCACTGCATCTACAAGCCGTTCTATTCAATATCCGCAGTATCGGCGTTCAACAATGAAAACATCGTCACGAGCCGTAATATGCAGATAAAATTCACCGCGCCCGAGGCAAAAATTCTTATCGTTGATGACAATGCGCTCAATCTGAAGGTTGCGGCAGGACTTATGAAGCCATACAGGATGCGGCTTTTTACTGCGGAAAGCGGTGCGAGGGCGATCGAAATGCTCCGTGCCGAAAAATTCGATATTGTGTTTATGGATCATATGATGCCCGAAATGGACGGCGTTGAAACGACTAAAATAATACGAAACCAAAGCGGAGAATATTTCCGCAGTCTGCCGATAATAGCGCTTACGGCGAACGCCGTCAACGGTGCGAGGGAGATGTTCATCAGTTCGGGAATGAACGATTTCCTTGCGAAGCCTATCGAAGTTGAGGTACTTGACAAAATGCTGCGGAACTATCTTCCGAAGCGGTACATAAAGACAGCCGAGCCGCAGAAAGAAGCCGCCGAACGAAAAAAAGAGGTGCTTGTATGAAAAGGATAGGGATAACCTCCGACTGTGCCTGCGATCTTCCCGAGGAATATTTTGAGGTGCATGATGTCGGGATAATGTATTTTTACATCACGACCGATACGGGGCGCTTCCGTGACGGCTGCGAGGTGGATTCGCAGAACATCATCGAATACCTTGAAAGGGGAGGCGTAAAGGCTGCGACCTGCGCGCCTCAGCCGATGGAGTATGAGATCTTTTTCGGCAGGCAGCTTGAAAAATACGATGAGATCATACATATCTCTTTGAGTGACAGGCTCAGCAATTCCTACACCAACGCGCAGACGGCGCTTTCATTTATGGGCAGGGACAGCGGACGGATCAGCGTTATCGATTCGGAGCAGTTCTCATCAGGAATGGCGTTTATGATAATAAAAGCGGTCGAAATGCGCGACAGCGGCTGTTCGGCTTCGGAGATAATCCGGGAGTGTTCGCGCGTCCGCGAGTGCATATCGACAAGCTTCATCGCTAAAAACGCAGACTATCTTTACCGCAACGGACTTACGGGGAAAGCGGTAAGAACGGTCTGTTCGGCGATGCTCATTCACCCCGTTCTTTCGCTGAAAAACGGACGGGTCGCACTGAAAACTCTCGAAATAGGCGATTACGGAAAATCTGTACGAAGCTATATCCGAAGCGAACTCAGCCGCAGCAGGGCAATAGACCGAAAAAGGGTATTTATCACCCACGCAGGCTGCGGAGTGGAGATGCTCGCCGCTGTGAAAGCCGAGGTGAAGCAGCTCTGCTGTTTTGACGAGGTAGTGGTTGCGAAAGCCTCCGCAACGATATCGAGCAACTGCGGAGCAGGTTCGATAGGGGTATTGTTTTTGAAGAACAAATAAAAAATCGTCCGTCGCAGAACGAACTGCGGCGGACGATTCTCATTTTATTGGGTCACTTCGTGTTGGAAATGTGGGAGGATATTACTTTATTTCAAGCCTCTTTGCAACGGGTTCTGTCGGAGCTTTCTTAGGAAGATCGAGGATAAGGATACCGTTCTTGTACTCGGCTTCGATCTTGTCAACATCGACAGCACTTACGTCAAAGCTTCTCTGATACGAACCGTAGGAACGTTCACGGCGGATATACTTGCCGTCCTTGTCCTTTTCATCGTTTTCGGTGTTGTGCTCAGCTGTGATAACAAGATTGTCGCCATCGAGGTCAAGCTTGATATCTTCCTTTTCAAAGCCCGGAAGTTCGGCTTCGAGAACGAACTTGTCGCCCTCATCTTTTATATCGGTCTTGCAGCTTGCAAGTGCCGTTCCGCTGAAGAAGTTATCTTCAAAATCGTGGAATGCGTTAAAAAGGTCGTAAGTTTTCTTTTCAAAAGGTGTGATGCCATACATAAAGATCTCTCCTTTGGGTTCTATTTTTCTTTTTGTTTGAAATGAACATTTTGATTTTTTCTGCTCGGCTCATTGCCTTACATATTCTTCATTGTTCTTTCCATCGGTACCATTTCCTTTCTTTCATTGTCTATATGATACCCCCCTTATGTGATGAAATTATGATAGGTTTGTCAATGTTCAAAGAAAATTAGCAGTCTTGCTGCGAGAGTGCTAATTTAACATCGGAACAACGCAGATACGTCGATTTGGGGCAATGTTATACTAAACACCAATTAAAAACTATACAAAAAATCAAGCAAAAACTCTGATATATGGATTTTGCGCAGATTTTTTGTCTATAGTTTTATTGGTGTTTAGTATTAATTACCTTTCGCAGTTTTATTAACACTATATCTTTACTAAAAAGCCGCTGCTTTACTTAGGCTTAACATAGATTAGCTTTCGGAATTAACATTGGAAGAGTTACAATAACATTGTGCCAAAAAGGAAAATATGATAATTTGAAAGGTATGGTATCTATTATGAAAAAAACAGCGACAACAGCTATTATCGGAGCAGTTTTATCCGCAGCACTTCTCGCAGGCTGCGGCAGCACGGAAACTTCACACACAGTTTCCACAGACGGTTCAACATCAATGGAAAAGGTCATCGGAATTCTGAGCGAAAGCTATTCCGAAAAGCACCAGAACGTTAAGATCACATACAACCCGACGGGTTCTTCCGCAGGTATCTCCGCAGTAGGCGAGGGCAGATGTGATATCGGACTTTCCAGCCGTGCGCTCAAGGACGATGAAACGGCAACTTATGATTCCGCTATCGTTGCTTATGACGGCATCTCTATTATAGTAAACACCGAAAACAAGATCGACAACCTCTCCGTTTCCGATATTGCCGATATCTACACAGGCAAGATCACAAACTGGTCCGAACTCGGCGGCGATGATAACCCGATCGTCTGCATCGGCAGAGAAGCAGCTTCGGGCACCCGTGACGGCTTTGAATCCGTAACAGGCACAAAGGATTCCTGCGTATATGCTCAGGAGCTTACCTCAACGGGCGACGTTATCCAGACAGTTTCCTCCAACCCGAATGCGATCGGCTATGCTTCAACAGCTTCCGTAAAAGACACGGTAAAGACCCTTTCCGTTGAAAATGTAATGCCTGCGAATGATACTATTCTCGACGGCAGCTACAAGATCAGCAGAGCATTCTACTTCATCACAGTCAAGGGCAAGGCGCTCTCCGATGATGCTCAGAAGTTCTACGATTTCTGCATGAGCAGCGAAGCAGATGAATACATTGCTTCTGCGGGTGCAGTTCCAACAACCAAGTAAACCAAGTGAGGCTCTTTATGGAAAGATCGGTCATAGTAAATTCAGTCAGCGGCGAAAGTGAAGCGGAACGCAGGAAAGACAACGTCCTGCGTACGCTTTCCAAGGCTTCGGACAAGGCAATGTCGGGATTCTTCACGATATGCGGTTCGGCTTCTATCGCACTTGTAATTGTTATAACAGCATTTCTCGTAAGTTCGGGCGTTCCGGCTATCCGTGAGATCGGACTCAAAGAGTTCCTTTTCGGAAAGGTATGGAAGCCGACTGCCGCAGAGGCTTCTTACGGGATCCTCCCGTTCATACTCTCCTCCTTCTATGCAACGGCGGCAGCGGTCGTTATCAGCGTTCCGCTCGGTATCCTCACAGCGGTTTTCATCACACAATTCGCAGGCGAAAAGCTTGCTTCGTTCCTCTCCTCCGCAGTTGAGATGCTCGCAGGTATCCCCTCGGTCGTATATGGTCTTCTCGGAATGATCTATATCGTTCCTGCAGTAAGAAACACATTCGGACTTCCCGACGGTGCCTGCCTTTTTGCAGCAGTCATAGTTCTTGCGGTAATGCTTCTTCCGTCCGTTATCTCCGTTTCGGCGAGTGCGATAAGAGCTGTTCCTCACGAATACACAGAGGGTTCGCTTGCACTCGGCGCAGACAAGACAGAAACTATTTTTAAAGTAATTCTTCCTGCCGCAAAGAGCGGTATCTCCGCCGCAGTTGTCCTCGGTATAGGCAGAGCGGTCGGTGAAGCAATGGCTGTAATGATGGTTTCGGGCAACGTCCCGAATATGCCGAAGCTTTTCGGCAGCGTCCGTTTTCTCACAACGGCTGTTGCGAGTGAAATGTCCTATTCTTCGGGACTTCACAGAGAAGTGCTTTTCTCCGTTGCACTTGTGCTGTTCGTGTTTATCCTTGCAATAAATCTTGTGCTGAACCTTTTAACAAGAAAGGGAAAGAATTAAGATGAATGATAGAAATATGACTGTCCGCAGAGTAAAAAGCGGAGCGATGAAAGCGTCTATATATGTATCGGCTGTTGTCGTGTGCATTCTGGCTGCGGCAATTGCAATAGTAGTGCTTGTAAAAGGACTGCCGCATATAACGCTGCAGTTCCTGACCGAAAAGCCGAGCCTTTTGACGGAAACGATTGGAATCCTCCCGAACATTTTAAACACGCTTTATATTATATTCTTCACAATGGTGATCGTTATACCGCTCGGCATCGGTGCGGCGGTATATCTTAACGAGTATGCGAAAAACAAGAAGCTGACGGGACTTATCGGACTTGCTGCGGAAACGCTTTCCGGTATCCCGTCGATAATCTACGGACTTGTCGGAATGCTGATATTCGTTCAGTTCTGCGGCTTCGGCACAAGCCTTATCGCAGGTGCAATGACACTCGTTATTATGACGCTCCCCACAATAATGAGAACCACCGAGGAAAGCCTTAAAGCTGTTCCCCGGAGCTACCGTGAGGGTGCGCTCGCACTCGGTTCGGGAAAGTGGAGAATGCTCCGCACGGTCGTACTTCCGAGTGCCGTTGACGGCATCATCACGGGCGTTATCCTTGCTGTCGGCAGAATTACGGGCGAATCGGCTGCGCTGTTCTTCACGGCAGGCATGGCAAACGAGATCTATGGCTTTGCGCAGGCTGCCTCGGGCGGCAACGCAGGCTCAACGCTCACAGTTTCGCTTTATATGTATGCCAAGGAGCGAGGCGAGTTCGACACTGCTTTCGCTGTCGCTGCGATACTTCTTATACTCACACTTTTGCTCAATTTCGCCGCAAAATATGCGCAGAAGCACTTCGCCGAGCGCTCATAATGAGGTTAATTTATGGCTAATGAATCAATTATTACCGCTGAAAATTTAAATTTGTGGTATGGAAATAATCACGCACTCAAAAACATCACCATAAAGCTCCCGAGAAACCGCATAACCGCACTTATCGGACCTTCGGGCTGCGGAAAATCGACTTTTCTCCGCTGCCTTAACCGAATGAACGACCTTGTTGACGGCTGTAGGATCGAGGGAAATATCACACTCGAAAACGAGGATATCTACGGCGATATGGACGTGACAAAGCTTCGCCGCCGTGTTGGAATGGTGTTCCAGAAGCCAAATCCGTTCCCGATGAGCATTTATGACAATGTTGCTTACGGTCCGAGGATACACGGTATCCGTTCAAAGGCAAAGCTTGACGAGATCGTTGAAAAGTCGCTCAAGGGTGCGGCTATCTGGGACGAATGTAAGGACAGACTGAAAAAATCCGCTCTTGGAATGAGCGGCGGTCAGCAGCAGCGTCTTTGCATCGCAAGAGCAATCGCAGTTGAACCCGAAGTCCTGCTTATGGACGAGCCGACTTCCGCGCTCGACCCCATTTCAACATCGAAAATTGAGGAGCTTGCAATGGAGCTTCGCGAAAAATACACTATCGTAACGGTAACGCACAATATGCAGCAGGCAGCCCGTATCGCCGACAAGACGGCATTCTTCCTGCTCGGTGAAGCTGTTGAATACGGCGACACGAAAGCCATCTTTGAATCGCCCAATGACGAGCGCACGGCAAATTACATCGGAGGACGGTTCGGTTGATTTAAATTCGGAATTATGAATTCGGAATTCGGAATTATTTATACTCCGCAAATTTACCGTAAACTGTAGGGGCGGATTCAATATCCGCCCGTTTAATTTACATTGTTATGTGATGACAATGTAGGGGACGGGTTTCCCGTCCCGATTTAATGCAATTCAAACCAAATTCAAAAGACCTGTTCATCGGAATAATTCCTTTGAAAACATGTCTGTTCGCATATTCCGCAATGTCTTACGGCGTGGGACGGGTGCCCCTGTTTTTTTACGGAATGTTACCACAAATTCATGTGTATGGAATTGTGCGTTCAACGGGCGGATATGTAATCCACCTCTACGATTTTGTCGGCTTTTACGCAGAAGCGAAGCCAATTCCGCATTCCGAATTCCGCATTCCGAATTTAAAAAACGCTGCGTCTTGATTTCTCGTCCCCATTGTGGTATTATAAAATAAACATTATGAGGAAACACTGATTATCCTTTGGGCTGATCGGCTTTTTCCCGATTATAACGGAGGAAAACAAATTGATCTATCTGCTTGAAGACGATGACAATATCCGCAAGCTTGTGTGTTATGCATTGACAAAGGACGGCTATGAAGCAAAAGGCTTCGCACTGCCGAGCGAGTTCTGGGCTGAATACGGAAAAGCCGAGCCGCAGCTTCTCATTCTTGATATAATGCTCCCCGAAGAGGACGGACTTACTGTATTGAAAAAGCTTCGTGACGGCGGCAGCAGCGTTCCCGTTATAATGCTCACCGCCAAGAGCAGCGAATTCGACAAGGTGACGGGTCTTGACAGCGGCGCGGACGATTATCTCGCAAAACCGTTCGGAATGACCGAGCTTTCCGCAAGAGTCCGTGCGCTCCTGCGGCGTTCGTCCAAAGAGGCTGCCGAGGATAAGTCATTGCTCCGAAGCGGCGGAATAACACTTGACGACAAAAAGCACATCGTTCGTTCGGACGGCGAAGAGGTCACGCTCTCGTTCAAGGAATACAGCCTGCTTGCGGCACTGATGAAGGCGAACGGCAGCGTTGTTTCCCGTGAAAAGCTTCTGACCGATATCTGGGGCGAATATTACGAGGATTCGAGAACGCTCGATGTTCATATAAGAAAGCTTCGTGTAAAGCTCGGTGAAAACGGCGCGCTCATCAAGACGATAAAAAATGTCGGCTACCGGATAGGAGGAGAGGAAGCGTCCGATGACTAAAAAGATATTTCTCACGGAGCTGCTCGCTTCGTGTATGGTGCTTGTGCTTGTGATAGGTCTTATCTTTGGCATACTCATCGATGTTTTCGAGAAAGAACTGACGGACGAGCTTTCCACGGAAGCGCACTTTATCGCAGCAACAGCCGAAGAATACGGCGAGGGCTGCCTTTATACATTTGACAAACAGGACAGGCGCATCACGCTCATCGGCAGTGACGGCAATGTTATTTTCGATACGAAAGCCGACCCGTCCACAATGGAAAATCACGCTGACCGCAAAGAGGTAAGATCGGCATTGGAAAACGGCGAGGGCAGCTCGGTCAGAGAGTCCGACACATTTATGACAAGGACGATATACTATGCGGTGAGCCTTGATGACGGCAGTGTTATCCGTATCTCAGCGGAGCAGAATGTCATCGAAGCCATGCTGAAAACACTCGTTGTTCCTGCCGTGACGGTGTTCCTTGCGGCACTTGTCTTTTCGGGAATACTGTCATTCATCGTTTCAAAAAGCATCATCAAGCCGATAAATGAAATAGATGCGGAAGATCCCGAAAAAGCGCCTTATCCCGAGCTTGCACCGCTCACGGACAAGCTTTCCGCACAGCACGAAACGATACAGAAACAGCTCCGCGACGCACAGCGAAGCAAGGAAGAGTTCCGACTTATCACCGAGAATATGAGCGAGGGCTTTGTTGTCACCGATACGAACACCAGCGTTCTCACATATAACACGGCGGCTTCGGAAATACTCGGCATTGAAAAGGGCGCAGGCAGCGTTCTGACGGAATTCTGCGACGTTGCGGAAAAGGCTGTAAAGGGAAATCCTGCCGAATCCGAGATTCGCATCGGCGAAAAGATATACAGACTGATATCGAACCCTGTCTTTGACGAGAGCAAGATAATCGGTGCAGTTATCGTTATCCTCGATGTGACCGAGCGCTCCGAGCGTGAACGCCTGAGAAGAGAGTTCACCTCCAATGTTTCGCATGAGCTGAAAACACCGCTCACCTCCATTTCAGGCTTCGCCGAGCTTATGATGAGCGGCGGTACACCCGACGATACCGTTGTCGATTTCTCCAAGTCGATCTATGACGAAGCGCAAAGACTTATAACCCTCGTCAACGATATCATAAAAATTTCCCGCCTTGACGATGGCAGTATTGAGTATGAAAGGGAAAACGTTGACCTTTATGAGCTTTCGGAAGAGATAGCAAGGCGAATCAAGCCCGTTTCCGACAAAGCAGGTCTGAAAGTAAGCGTTACGGGCGAACACGCAGTATTTTTCGGCGTAAGAAAGATACTTGACGAGATGATCTTCAACCTCTGCGACAACGCAGTGAAGTATAACCGCCCGAACGGAACTGTCGATATAAATATCCGAAAGGAAAACGGCAGAACACTCCTGAGCGTAAAGGACAGCGGCTTCGGAATACCCGTTTCGGCGCAGGACAGAGTTTTCGAGCGCTTCTACCGTGTGGATTCGAGCCGTTCAAAAGCACTCGGCGGCACGGGCCTTGGACTTTCGATAGTAAAGCACGGCGCTATCTTCCACGGTGCGGACATAAAGCTTGAAAGCGAAGAAAATGCCGGCACAACAATAACGGTAAGCTTTCCGGAACAGCAGAAATAAATTCGGAATTCGGAATGCGGAATTATTTGCAGAGCTAAAATTTGTTTGGACGATGCGAAGCCAAATAAAGTTTAGGTCAAGCCTTTTCAAAGGCTTGCAGGGGTCAAG
>OGNF01003401.1_pt1 | contig 10679 bp, 5 predicted proteins | sample 1573321 | NCBI WGS metagenome assembly OGNF01 (sample SAMEA2581911, study PRJEB24529) | metagenome | biome: Human gut stool | place: China | collected 2011
AGGTATATGTGTTTTGATAAGTACCTTGAGTAGCTTTGAAGCTTGAAGGTGTAAGTGACTCATATATCGTTGTAGGAGCATTGGGATCGGTTACATTAAGTTCAAATTCAACTGAAGCATCTTTGTATGTCTCGCTTCCTTTAATTTCAGCCTTGATGTTAGTGTGTCCTCCGGCAAGAATATTCAATTTCCCTTCGACAAAATCGGCAACATTTTTATTGCTGGATGTAAAGGTTATTTCATTCCTTGCAGTTTCAGGATCAACGGTTAATGTGGGAAGCTCGTATGTTTGGCCAAGTACGGCGTTGTCGATTTCGTTTGCCCATTTTAGCGTAACGGGAGTGCGGGTATCCTCGGCAAGTGTAGCGTATTCGATAGTGATGTCTTTAATTCGATTTGTACCACTTGAAATAATAGTACATTCCGAAACTTGAGTTCCGAAATCCACAGTGAGTGTTGGGCTTGTTGAAGTTTGCTGTGCCGAAGTGGCTGTTTTATTTTCGCCATTTTCAACGTAGGTAGTAGAAGAGTAACCGCTATAGTCGTTGGTGGACGTAGCCGTGATTGTAACTTTCGTAATAGCTATTGTTTCGCTTACTGGTTTAATGGTGAATTTATCTCCTGTATAGAAACGAAATGCGGTGCCCTTATTGTAGTATCCAGGATTGGTTCCTGTGTTAACTTTTGTGAAATCTGCGATAAAATTATCATCAAATTTCATTTGGGACATATTTTGAATGTTTGCATTGGTCGGTGTTTCCCATGTGCCATTTACATAATACTGCCAGTTCTTAGAGGCAATCGCACCTGTAGTCTCTGCATGGCTGGTTAGTGCAAAGCTACAGATCAACGCGAAAAGAAGTAAAACTTTTTTCATACGATGATAGATTAGATTGATTGATTATTGATTGAGTTTATTTTTTGTTTTGGTTCGTCCCGTAAAAGTAGCCGGCTAAAGTTGATTAGCTGTCCGTTGTTTTCTTGCCGCAAAGTTAGTCAATTTGTGCTGCCCAAGCTGCGTTTTATAGTTAATATGTGTTAAAACTATAAGTTAAATATATATTTCATCCCCAAAAGTATAAAATACGCGGATATATGGGCGGAGCATGGAAAGGGGGTGTTGCAGAACTTAAAAATATCGTCGTATTTGTAGGGATGCACGCTCGTGCATCCGCTGAGCCTCAATGCTTTGCGCCCGGATGCTCCATGGAGCATCCCTACATCCTGCGGTTCTGCAACACCCTCGACAGCAGTTAGCTAAGGTAATTTACTTGCTATCAGCAACGCGCAGGCTAGCAATCGCCGAAAGCGCTTTGCAAAGCAAAGAAAGCTTGCTTTCCAGGCATTCGCGCCATGGCGCATTGCGCATTACGCATTACGCATTATGCATTCTCAATTCTCCTGGAGCAGGCGGGCGAGGTAGGGGGTGGGGCGCAGGCGGTAGGCGGCGGCGAGGTAGCGGCGGGCGTCGTCGGCGCGGCCCTGGAGGCGGGCGCAGTTGCCCAGGGCTATGAGGGCGTCGACGTTGTCGGGGTCGAGGGCGAGGATGCGCTGCCAGGTGTCGGCGGCTGCGGCGAGGTCGTCCTGCAGCAGGTAGCCGCGGGCGAGCAGGGCGAGGTAGTCGACGGAGTCGGGGAGGCCGTCGAGCATCGTGCGGGCGTAGCGGACCATCATCGGGCCGTCGGACCGCGAGGTGTAATAGGCGAGCAGCTCGTTGTCGAGCGGGCGGGCGAGCCAGGGCAGCTGGCTCTGGAGGCGCAGCAGGAAGCCGCCGTAGCCGTCGCCCGCGCCGACCGAATAGGAGGTGGCGCGGATGTCAGCGAGCAGGGGCGCGAAGGGAAGTCCGTGGCTCATGGCCTGCTCTACGAGGTCGGGTCCGGCTACGGTGTCGCCGGCGAGCTCGGCCGCGACGATGGCGCGGGCGTAGTAGTCGGGCCGGTCGGGGCGGCGGTCGATCAGTAGCTCATAGAGGGCCTGTGCGCTGGGCCACTCGGCGAAGGCGAACGAGCGCTCGGCGCGCTCGGCGGTCTGTGCCAGGCGGGCATCGGTGTCGGCGGCAGGCGCCTGAGCGGCGGCGGAGAGGCCGAAGGCGGCGGCAAGGAGAATGGCTGTGCGGCGGAAGACTTTCATGGCAGAGTCAGTATTTGAACGAGCTGCCGCCCAGGAACTCGCGCAGCACTGAGGTCGAGGGGATGCTGTGGATGTCGATGGGCAGGAAATAGCTCAGGAATTTGCGCAGGCGGTAGGCCTCGGAGTATTCGGGGACGTCGTGCGGCACGAGCTTCAGGATCGACTCGGCGTATTCCTTCATGACGCTGAGCTCGAAGAGGAGGGCGGAGTTGAACGTAGCGTCGGCGTTTTCCTGGTAGGGGAAAATCCACTTCTCCTCGCCGCGGCGCACGCTGGGCCAGCGGCGGATGGTCTCGACGGCCGATGTGCCGCGGTACTTGTGGTCGCGTATGATGCGGCGCAGCAGGCGGTTGTCGGTGGTGGGGATCCAGTTGTGGTCGTCGATGGTGATGGTGGTCAAGGCCGACACGTAGAGGCGGTACTTCATGCGCTCCTCGATGTGGGCGGTGAGCTCGGGGTTGAGGCCGTGGATGCCTTCGATCAGGAGGATGGAGTTGTCGTCGAGGCGCACGCGCTTGCCTCGGTAGGTGCGGCGGCCGAGCTCGAAGCTGTAGGTCGGTATCTCGACCTCGGCTCCGGCGAGTATGGCGTTGAGGTCGGCGTTGAACTGCTCCAGGTCGAGGGCGTAGAGCGATTCGTAGTCGTAGTCGCCGTCGGCGTCGCGGGGCGTCGACTCGCGGTTGACGAAGTAGTCGTCGAGCGAGATGAGCTGAGGCTTGAGCAGGTTGGTCATCAGCTGGATGGCCAGGCGCTTGGTGGTGGTGGTCTTGCCCGACGACGACGGGCCGGCGATGAGCACTATGCGTGCGCCGCCCTGTCGGTAGCGGCGGGTGATCTCGTCACTGATGCGGGCCAGGGCCTTCTCATGCAGGGCCTCGGACACGTTGATGAGGTCGGCCGAGCGGCGGTGTTCGACGTGCTCGTTGAGCTCGCCGACGTTGCGGACGCCGACGATGCGGTTGAAGTCGACATAGTCGGTGAAGGCGCGGTACATCTTCTCCTGGTCGATGTGTTCGGGTACGCGCTCAGGGTCGGCGCGGTCGAAGCCCACGAGCAGGAAGCCCTCCTTGAACGGGCGCAGGTCCCACACGCGCAGCATGCCGGTCGAGGGGGCCAGCGTGCCGTAGTAGCTGTCGCAGATGCCGTCGAGGCGGTAGTAGGTGGTGTAGATCGAGTGCGAGGTCGACAGCAGGCGCACCTTGTCGTCGAGTCCCTGGCGGCGGAAGATCTCGATGACGTCGGAGGTTAGCTCCTCATGGCGTTCGAAAGGCAGGTCGCGGCCGACGATGGCGCGCATCTCGGCGGCGATGGCTCCGACGAGCTGCGGGGTGACCTCGCCGGCGCCGCTCAGGCGGCAGTAGTAGCCGCGCGAGATGGAATGCTCGATGCTGAGCCGCGCGCCGGGCGCCACGCGCGTGACGGCGCGGTAGAGCACCATGCACAGCGAGCGGATGTAGGCGCGCTCGCCCGAGGGGTGCGTCACGGGCAGGAATTCGATGAGCTTCGGCTGGTAGAGGCTGAAGCACAGCGCCTCGTTCTTGTTGTTGACGCGGGCGGCGATGGGCGTGAATGGCAGGCTGAGGCGCTGCGAGAGCTCCAGCAGCGTCTCGCCGCCGCGCACGTCGACGTACTGTCCGGTATTTATGCAGAAAACCTGTAACACTGCAATTTAAAATTTAGAATTCATAATGCATAATTTTAATGCGCAATGCGGAATTTTTAATGCGCAATGCGCAATGCGGAATGCGCAATTCATAATGCATAATTAAGAATGCATAATGGGGCGAAGTTGTTCGCTTTGGCCCTGTGCGTAATTATGCATTATGCATTTTTAATTCTCAATTTTCTCAAAGGTATTTGTCGCCGTAGTTGACCTTGGCGTCGTTGACCATCTGCTTGATGCGCTGCTCGTTGGCCTTGGGGCAGATGAGCAGTACGTCGCCCGAGTCGGCCACGATGTAGTCGTGTAGGCCGTCGATGACGATGAGCTTGTCGGTGTCCTTGACGGCCAGGATGTTGCCCGACGAGCCGTACGACAGCACGCGGCAGCCCTGGGTGACGTTGCCGTCGCGGTTCTTGGGCGACATGTCGTAGAGGGCGCTCCAGGTGCCGAGGTCGTTCCAGCCGAAGGTGACGGTCTCGACGTAGACGTTCGAGGCCTTTTCCATGACGGCGTAGTCGATCGATATGCTCAGGCAGGCTGGGAATGCCGAGGCGATGAAGGCGCGCTCGCGAGGCGTGCCGAAGTCATCGCGGCCCTTCTCGAAGGCGGCGGCTATATCGGGGGCGTTGTCGGCCAGCGCCTTGATGATGGCCGAGGCGCGCCACAGGAAGATGCCGCTGTTCCAGAAGAACTCGCCCGTGCGCAGGAATGTCTTGGCCAGCTCCAGATCGGGCTTCTCGGTGAAGGTCTTCACCACGTGGATGTCGCCGCAGACTTCGGGGCCGACCTGTATGTAGCCGTAGCCGGTCTCGGGGCGCACGGGCTTGATGCCCAGGGTGAGCAGGGCGTCGTGGCTCTCGACGAAGTCGAATCCCTCGCGGACGGCGGCCTCGAACTGGGCCTCGCGGGTGATGAGGTGGTCGCTTGGGGTGACGATCATCGACGCCTCGGGGTCGCGGGCGGCGATGTGCCAGGCGGCCCAGGCGATGCACGGAGCGGTGTTGCGGCGTGCCGGCTCGGCCAGTATCTGGTCGTCGGCCAGCTCGGGCAGCTGCTCGCGTACCTTGGCGGCATACTGCTCGTTGGTGAGGATGATGACGTTCTCGGGCGGCACGACCGACAGGATGCGGTCGTAGCTCATCTGCAGCAGCGACCGGCCCGTGCCGAGGAAGTCGAGAAACTGTTTGGGGTTGCCGGTGCGGCTGTAGGGCCAGAAGCGGCTGCCGATGCCGCCGCACATGATGACGCAATATCTGTGTGACTTTTCCATGGTTCCTTTTATTGACGGTGGTTGTGTGTCATTTTTTACTTTAGAGTCCGCTAATTTAGCCGAAATTTTGTTACCGCCCAAAAAAAGCGCGTATTTTTCGCCGCCGCGGACTCAAAAAATGACAAAAAAGCCAACTGACACAATAATATAACGCAAACGGCGTTATAGAAGTTACCAATCATAGATACATGTCACACCTCAGAAATATCATCTCTCCAATGAAGATAGCGGCGTTGCTGCTGCTTGTGGCCGCCGCGCTGCCGGCCCGGGCGTTCAGCCCCGACACCTACGCGCAGCAGTCCGTCCTGGCCGAAGGCCGCTGGGTGCGCGTGCGCGTCAGCAGCAGCGGCCTCCACATCCTGCGTCCGGCCGCCCTGCGCGCCATGGGCTTCAGCGACCCCTCGCGCGTGCGCATATACGGCTACGGCGGCGCCCGCATCGACGACCGGCTCACCGCCGCCGGCTACATCGACGACCTGCCCCGGACGCCCCAGCAGCTCACCGACGCCGGCATAGTCTTCTACGCCCAGGGCCCCGACGTGTGGGAGCGCTCGGCCACATCGGTCAACTACCACAAGGTCCTGAACCCCTACTCGGAGTTCGGCTACTACTATCTGACAGAGAGCGACTCCGCGGCCGCCGCCGTGGACACCCCCACAGGCATACCCGGCGCCGGCCAGCAGACCGCCGTCACCACCGCCCGCGGCCGCGTCCACTACGAGAAGGAGCTCGCCCAGGCCACCGAGGCCGGCCCGCTGATGGTCGGCGAGGATTTCCGCTTCACCTCCGCGCGCACCTTCGATCTCGCCACCCCGGGCCGCATTGCCGGCAACCCCGTGTGGCTCGAATGCCAGTTCGTGGCCGCCCACGTCGGCGTGGCCTCGCGCCTCGACTTCGCCGTCAACGGCGAGGCGCTCGACTACATGTCGACCGACCGCATCTCGGCCACCAGCGACAACCACTACGTGCACGCCTCCATCGGTGTCACGCGCCACACGTTCACCCCGGCCAACGACATCAATCCGTCGCTGTCGGTCACCGTCCGCCACTCGTGCGACGGCATCGTCACCCGGGCCAACCTCGACTATCTCACCCTCAACTACGACATCAGCCTCGAGATGCCCGCCGCCGGCAGCCTCGAGTTCTGGTCCAACGCCCGCGCCCTGTCGCTGGGCGGCGTCACCGCCGACACATACATCTGGGACGTCACCGACCCGACGCGCCAGCTGCGCGTCGACTGCGCCGCCGAGGGCGGCCGCGCCGTGTGGCAGCCATCATACACCCAGATGCGCTCCTACGTGGCCTGGCGCCCCGGAGCCACCCTGCCCGAGCCCGTCTATGACGGCCGCGTCGCCAACCAGAACCTCCACGCCGACGGCGGCGACACCGACATGGTCATCTTCACTACCTCGGCCCTGGCCGCCCAGGCGCGCCGCATCGCCGCCCTGCACGCCGACATCGACACCCTCCGCGTGAGCGTGGTCGACGTGGCTCAGGTCTACCACGAATTCTCGTCGGGCTCGCCCGACGTGTCGGCCCTGCGCAAGTACCTCAAGATGATCTACGACCGCGGCGCGCAGTCGGGCCACACGCTCAAGTACGCCCTGCTGCTCGGCCGCACCACCCTCGACCACCGCGCCGTGCTCGCCTCGACGCGCTCGCTCGGCTACCAGACCATGCCCTCGTGGGTCAACCGCGTGGCCCGCGAGTCGATGTCGGACAACGACGGCCTGTCGACCGACGACTTCATCGCCATGCTGGGCGACAACTCCGGCTCCGACCTCGGCCTCGACGATCTCTCGATCGCCGTCGGCCGCATCCCGATGGTCTCCGACGTCGACGGCGCCGAGATCGTCGACAAGCTTATCCAGTACACCGCCTCGTCGAAGCGCACCAACTGGAAGAACCGCATCCTCGTCCTGGCCGACGACGAGGACCAGGGCGTGCATCTGCGCCAGGCCGAGTCCATGGCCCGCCTCTTCGCCGCCACTCCCGCCCAGCAGCATCTGATCGACCGCGTCTACCTCGACGCCTACACCAAGAGCAACGGCGTATACCCCGAGGCGCGCACGCAGATGTTCCGAGCCCTCGACGAGGGCGTTGCCTGGTGGTTCTACACCGGCCACGCCAACAACCACGCCTGGACCGCCGACGGCCAGCTCACCTTCACCGACATCAACAACATGTATCTGCGCAACCTGCCCTTCCTCGTGGCCTCGACCTGCGACTTCCTGCGCTGGGACTCCGAGACCACCAGCGGCGGCGAGATCATGTACAAGGAGCGCTACGGCGGCGTCGTAGGCATGATCAGCGCCACTCGCCCCGTCTACATCTCCGACAACGGCTACTTCCTCGACGCCCTCGGCCGCAACACCCTGCTGCGCGACGACGGCGGCCGCCTGCCCACTCCCGGCGAGGTCTACCGCCGCGCCAAGAACAATATCCTCAACAGTCAGGGCCTCCACCGCAGCAACTCCAACCGCCTGCGCTTCGTCTTCATGGGCGATCCGGCCGTGCCCGTCGTCACGCCCGACAACATCGTCGAGCTTCTGACCATCAACGGCCGCGAGGTCGACCTCGACGATCAGCTCACCCTCGCCGCCATGGCCGACGTCGAGATCACCGGCCGCGTCACCGATCCCCGCGGCGAGCTGCTGAGCGACTTCGACGGCACCGTCTACATCGACCTCTACGACGCCCTGACCTCCGTCACCACCTTCGGCAACGGCAACGGCAAGGTCGAGGTCTTCGACCGCCGCGGCGACAAGCTCTTCGCCGGCTCCGCCGCCGTCCGCGGCGGCCTCTTCACCGCCCGTATCGCCATGCCCTCGATGGTGGCCGACAACTTCCGCCCCGCCACCCTGTCGATGTACGCCGCCGCCTCCGGCTCGCCCGCCGAGGCCGTCGGCACCAACAGCGACTTCTACGTCTTCGGCTTCGAGGAACCCGCCGTGCCCGACACCGTGCCCCCGGTCATCGAGGCCGCGTACCTCAACCACGACGGCTTCACCGACGGCGCCCGCGTCAACCCCGCCCCCATGCTCATCGCCTCCGTGCGCGACAATGTCGGCATCAACCTCTCCGTCGCCGGTGTCGGCCACCAGATGTCCGTCATGCTCGACGGCAACCGCCCGTTCACCGACGTAGCCTCGTTCTACACCCCCGCGGCCGACGGCTCGCCCTCGGGCACCATCAACTATCCACTCGAAAACCTCGCCGAAGGCGCCCATACCCTCACCCTGCGCGTGTTCGACACCTCGGGCAACGCCGCCACCCGCTCGCTCGACTTCGTGGTCGACGCCGCCGTCGCCCCGCAGATCTTCGACGTCTTCACCGACGCGTCGCCCGCCGTCGGCAGCGCCTCGTTCTATGTGCGCCACGACCGTCCCGAGACCATCCTCTCCGTCACCGTCACCGTTTACGACCTGCTCGGACATCCCGTGTGGTCAGGCACCACCCGCGGCCTGAGCGACAGCGACGTCTCCGCGCCCGTCGTCTGGGACCTCACCGACAGCGCCGGCCGCCGCGTCAACCGCGGAATCTACCTCTACCGCGCCTCCGTCACCACCGACAACGCCCACTACGAGACCGCCTCGCGCCGCATCGCCGTCACCGGCCTCTGACCCTGGATAAAGGTAAAATTTCAATAATATAGCCCTCTGATTATAAACGATTAAAGCAATATATTTAACAATTCTGATTGTTTTGGCCATAGCGTTTGGCCTATAAAAATATTCTTGTTATCTTTGCAAAAAACCACGGCTATGACAGATGCTATAAATGAGCTGGCTCATTTACGTGAGCGGGAAGATCATATTGAATTCAAGGAGGCTAAACATAATTATCCTTTCGCGGGTGGTCATCACGCTGAACCTAAAGAACGTCGCAGATGTGTCTTAGGCTATATCGTGGCTCTTGCGAATGAAAAAGGCGGCACACTTGTGCTGGGAATGTCCGATAAGATGCCGCATGAAGTTGTTGGTTCGGATTTTGCGGAAAACGAGATAGGGCAGTTGGAAGATGAAATATATCGGCGGTTATACATCAGGGTTCATTGCCGGGAGTTATTTGACGAAAAAGGCAAGAGGGTATTGGTAATAAAAGTACCCTCACGTCCCGTCGGAAAGGCTTTGAAATTTGAGTCGGTTCCGTTGATGCGTGTCGGTGAAAGCCTTCGTGAAATGGACGACCAGGAGTATTTTTCAATTATACAGGAACAGGATCCTGACTTCTCCGCCAGAGTTTGCAAAGGGCTTAAATTAGAAGATTTGTCGGAGGAGGCAATCGCAAATATGCGCAAACTCATTCACCGTAAGCGCGGTAAGGACGATATCCTTACGGCGGATACCGAACAGTTGCTTTCTGATTTGGATCTTGTGAATGAAGACGGTTTGACATATGCGGCCCTGATTTTACTTGGCAAGAGTTCGGTAATAAAGAAATATCTTCCACAGAATAATATTATAGTGGAATACCGTGTCTCCGAGAACCGGACACGGTATTCTGCCAGAAAGGAATTCTGCGAACCCCTGTTCATTGGTATAAATTTGCTTTGGGACTATATCAATCAGCCTGCCGTAAATCCGCTGCAGCATATCGAGGCCCTACCGCAGATCCTGGATGTCACGTCATATACGGAAGAGACTATTCGTGAAGCGATTTTGAACAGCATCCAGCACCGTAGTTTTCAAATGACCGGAGATATAATGATTAAGGTATCTCCCGAGGCTTTTGAAGTTTCGAATCCCGGAGGGTTTCCTTATGGAGTTAATTTAAGCAACATCTTGAAAGTGAATAGTGCGCCGCGTAGCAGGAGACTTGCTGAAGTCATAGAAAAGGCCGGATTGATCGAGCGCTCCGGACAAGGCGTAGATACGATGTTCAGCAATTGTATTGCTGAAGGCCGGTCTTTGCCTGATTATCATGAATCTGATGACTTTCAGGTAAAGTTAAGAATTGAATCCCGTATCGAGAACCCGCAGCTAAGGAAATTTATTACAGATATCAGAAAATCGTTCATACCGGAAGAGCAGCTTAATACATTCGACCTTATAACGATATATTCTATTATCCACAAGGACGGAGCCGGAGTTGACGAACGGTCCGTAGAACGTCTTTTGAAAAGAGGTATCTTAATCCGGCATCCCAAGTATGGATATGAGATGGGAAATGCTTATTTCGAATGCCATCCTTTCGTTTTGCGAGGGTATGTGGATGCGGATACAATGCGACGACTGAATTATATATTGGAAGACGGCCCAAAATCCATGTCCTCATTTGTAAGTGAATGGGCAGGTGAACTGACTTTAAAGCAAGTCCGCGCGAAAATAGAGAAGCTTGTCGGATCGGTCCTAATCGTGAAAGGAAAAGGGCGCGCAACGACCTACGATTTGGTTAAGAATGGTTAATTCTCAAAATATAGCCCACTGAAAGTAAGGGAGTTAATTAATAAACATGACTATTTTTTTAAATACAGCCCATTCTGACTTTTAAAATTCCGCATCGCCGTCACCGGCCTCTGACCCCTGGAGGGCTATGGAGAGCAGGCTTTCCATAGCGAGGGTGTTGCAAAACATAAAAAAACGTCGTACTTGTAGGGATGCACGCTCGTGCATC
>OGNF01003404.1_pt1 | contig 10663 bp, 9 predicted proteins | sample 1573321 | NCBI WGS metagenome assembly OGNF01 (sample SAMEA2581911, study PRJEB24529) | metagenome | biome: Human gut stool | place: China | collected 2011
CGTCGAAACTCTCCACATACGCCACGATTTTCCGCCGCGCATTCTTCCCGTTGAGACGATTGGCCGCCTCAATGAAGTCTGAATTCAGATTTTGGGACAAACGTCGTGCCATTCCTCTATATTTTTTCGGGAAGTCGGGCAAGAAACAACCGCCTGCTCCCCAGGAGCACTAAAAGGAAATCTCACTCACCTCGGTCACCGCATCCTGCCATCCGTCAATGATAACCGCCGGCGAATGCGTGGTCAGCACCAGCTGGGCATTAGGGTTCAACTCGCGAACGATGTCAATCAGCCGCTTCTGCCATTCGAAGTGCAGACTGACCTCAGGCTCGTCCATGAAGACCACGTAAGGCTGGCGGTCCTCCGTCAGCACCGTAAGCATAATGAGCAGCATCTGCTTTTCTCCGCTGGAAAGGATGTATGGCGACAACCGCTCGTCGTATTGCAGGAAAGCCAGTTCGTTGCTGTTCCGGTCAATCCGCTTGCCGGTTTCGCTGAAAAGCTCGTCCACCAGGTCCTGGAAACGCGTCTTGAGTTGAGCCACCCCGGCCGCCTTCTCACGAGCTTCGGGGTCACCTCCCGTCAGCAGCTGAATCATCCGGTTGCCAACATCCACCTGGTAATTCAGATAACGCCGCTGCACCAGGTAGAGCTGCCAGTCGAGTTCCGTACTCACAGCACCGTCGTGCACCTGCAACAGCTGGTCGCCGGTCAGCATGTGACGGTCGAAACTGCGAATAATGTCATAACGGATACCGGTGGCATCGGACGGAAAGAAATCTATCTTCACGCCCAACCGGCTCTCCGTAAGGATTTCTCCACTGGAGGGAGCCGTCCGGAGATGCTGCACCAAACGGTTGATAATGGTACTTTTCCCCTCGCCGTTCCGGCCACTCAGCACATTCACATCGGGATTCAGTTCCCACACAATATGCTTATGTCCACTCCAAAGACTGTTGATTTCAATCTTTGTGATATATTCCCCTAATTTCAGCATAGTCTCTATAAATTTCCGTCATATGCAAATGTACAGAGTTTTTCGGAAAGGAGCCTGCCGGCCGGCTTTTTTTTAGGGAATGCCGGCATTTTGCCCCAATTTGAGGAACAGGCTGAACAACCGCCGCCAAGCGACAGGGCGGTGATACGAAAAAAACCTGTTTTTCTTGGGACTTATGCGGAGTTGCACTAACTTTGCAAATATGAAATACTCAGTGATTGTTCCGGTATTCAACCGCCCAGACGAAGTGGACGAACTGCTGTCGAGTCTCTGCACACAGACCTTCAAAGACTTTGAGGTCATCATTGTGGAGGACGGTTCCAGCGTCCCCTGCGCGGAGGTTGTACGCCGCTATGACGGCCGGCTTGATGTACACTACTACGCAAAGCCCAATTCCGGTCCGAGCCAGTCGCGCAACTACGGCGTGGAGCGGGCCAAGGGTGAATATGTCATTATCCTCGACTCCGACGTCGTTCTGCCGGAAGGTTATCTGCGGGCCGTCGACGACGAGTTGCTACGGCAGCCTTGCGACGCCTTCGGCGGTCCCGACCGCGCCCACTCTTCGTTTACTCCCACACAAAAGGCCATCAACTACGCCATGACGTCCTTCTTCACCACCGGCGGCATCCGCGGAGGAAAGAAAAAGATGGACAAGTTCTACCCGCGCTCTTTCAATATGGGCGTACGCACTGAGGTGTATCGGGCCCTCAACGGCTTTTCAAACATGCGGTTCGGCGAGGACATTGATTTCTCCACCCGCATTTTCAAAGGAGGCTATGCCTGCCGGCTCTTCCCCGATGCCTGGGTCTGGCACAAACGACGCACGGACCTTCGGAAATTCTTCCGGCAAGTCCACAATTCGGGCATTGCACGCATCCACCTCACCAAGCGCCATCCGGGCACACTGAAACTCGTACACCTGTTGCCGGCCCTTTTTACCGCAGGGTGTATCCTGCTGGTGGTGCTGGCCGTGGTGGCTGCCTTGTTGGGCTGCCCGCATGCCTGGGTCCTGCTCTTACCGCTGCTCCTGTTCGCGCTGATTATCTTCATCGACGCCACCCGGGCAGAGAGAAGCGTGGAGGTGGGCGGACGGGCCATTCTGGCCTCTTTCGTCCAACTCACGGGCTACGGGACAGGCTTCCTGCGCGCCTTCTGGCTGCGCTGCATCCTGGGACGCGGCGAGTTTGAAGCCTTCCGCCATAATTTCTACAAATAAGTATCCTCGCTCCCCATGCCCCGACGGTCCTGCCTATGAACAAGAAAAAGCAATCCGACAGCACGGAGCGCTGCAATCATCAGCCGACACGATTGTCCCGTCCCTCCGCGCCTTCGAAAGGAGAGACCGATACCCGGAACAAGCCCAACATCAATGAATGGGCCGAAGCAGACCGCCCGCGCGAAAAATTATGTGCCAACGGGGCTGCCGCACTGACCAATGCCGAATTACTGGCCATACTGATAGGTTCCGGCTCGCCTGAAGAAACAGCAGTTTCGCTCATGCAGCGCATCCTCATCGACTGCCGCAACAGTCTGGACGAATTGGGCAAAAAAGATTTGAACGAACTCTGCCGCTACAAGGGCATCGGGATGGCCAAGGCAGTCAGTCTGCTGGCCGCCTGCGAACTGGGCCGCCGACGGGCCGCCGAACTGCCATTGGCCAAGACACGCATACAGTCGTCAAACGACATCTTCCAATACTTCGGACCGCAGTTGCAGGACCTTCCACACGAAGAAGGGCACGTCCTGCTCCTCAACAACCGCCTTCACATCATTGGCTCAAGGCTCATCGGACGCGGCGGCATTACCGGAACTACCGTAGACATCCGGCTTGTGCTGCGCGAAGCCTTGCTGGCACGTGCCACGAGCATTGCCCTCTGCCACAATCATCCCTCGGGTAACTTGCAACCCAGCAGAGACGACGACCGGCTGACCCAAAGTCTGAAACAGGCCGCCGAAACCATGCAAATCCGCCTCATCGACCACGTCATCATTGGCGGAAACCAGTTTTACAGCTATGCCGATGAGGGCCGGATCTGAATTCCGGTACGATCGCATTGCCATCTCCACACAAATAATTATCAATCTATTATGACTGCAGAAGAAAAACTCAAAACAGAAGAGCGCATCATCGAAGTGCTTAAAACTATATACGACCCGGAAATTCCGGTAGACATCTACAACCTCGGGCTCATCTACCGCATTGAATTACACGACGACATGACCCTCGACGTCGACATGACCCTCACCGCACCCAACTGTCCCGCGGCCGATTTCATCGTAGAAGATGTCCGCCTCAAGCTCAACGGTATCGACGGAATCAGTGAAGCCAAAGTCAACTTGGTCTTTGAACCTGAATGGGACAAGGACATGATGAGCGAGGAAGCGAAACTTGAACTGGGCTTCATGTAAATAGGCTCAAGAACTGCCGCCGAAGAACCAACCGCCGCGGCAAACCGAACGTTCCATCCACTGACGCCGGAAAACCCCGCCACTGGTATCCTGTCACATCACCAACCGAACATGAAGAATATCTATTTCCTTTCAGACGCCCATCTGGGCAGCCGGGCCATAGCCCACGGACGAATGCAGGAACGACGCCTCGTCAACTTTCTCGACAGCATCAAGCACAAGGCTGCTGCCGTTTATCTGCTGGGCGACATTTTTGATTTCTGGTACGAATACAAAAACACCGTACCCAAAGGCTATACCCGCTTCCTGGGAAAAATCAGCGAACTGACCGACCTGGGCGTAGAAGTGCACTATTTCACAGGCAACCACGACTTATGGATGGACAACTATCTGGAAGAAGAATGCGGTGTGGTGCTGCACAAAGACAGCACTGTGGTAGAGCTATATGGAAAAATATTCTACCTGGCTCACGGCGACGGACTCGGCTCGAATGACAGGAAATACAAAATTCTCCGCAGCATCTTTCACAGCGGAATTTGCCAGCGCCTTTTTTCTTCCCTTCATCCCCGCTGGGGCATAGAGTTCGGATTGGAATGGGCCAAGCATAGCCGGTTAAAAAGAATTGACGGGAAAGAACCTCCCTATATGGGAGAAGACAAGGAAGAACTCGTGATTTTCAGCAAGAAATACCTGGCAACCCACCCGGAAATCAACTATTTCATTTTCGGTCACCGCCATATCGAACTGGACCTCATGATAGCCCATCACACCCGTATGGTCATTCTCGGCGACTGGATTACACAATTCACCTACGGTACTTTCGACGGCGAAAATTTCTTTCTCGAAGATTTCATTGAAGGAGAAAGCGAACCTTGACGCCTTTCTCCTGTTTCCCGGTAAGCCGCCGGCGCTTCTGCCGGCCGGCACCGGAGAATTCCGGAAGGAGTTCCAGCCCGCAGCCGATGCAGAACCGCAACTGTTGCCGCAACAAACGTTATTTCCCCCCCCTCCGGGAAAAGAGGACCGCTCCAATGTGCCTCCTCTCTTTTTTCACCTCATACCGCCACACATGACGGACATATCACCTATCTTTTCCAAAACCCTTAAACCTATTTTCGTTTTTATGAAGAAAACTCTGCTATTCCTCTGCACCGCGCTGTTCTACGTCGTCCAACTGGCAGCCAACACTCTGCCGGCCATCAGCAACGACAGCGAAGTCCACTGGTATTTTCTCCAATTCATGAACGGCCAGAACGTACTGACAGCCAACGGAGATGGAGAAAAAGTAATCACGGCACCCTGCCTGAGACGCGCCTCCTAACTTTGGAAACTCGAAGGCTCCACTGAAACCGGACTCACCCTGACCAACCAGTTAGGCCAACGGCTTTATGTGGACAACGTCCGTAAGGAAGGCTTCTTCTATGCCTCTCCCTCTCCTGCCGGTAATACCATGTTCCTTCTGAACACTTCCACCCATCCCAACTACAGCGAAGGTTGGCTTCTTTCGCCGCAGTCGGACACAGGACTCTTCATGAACCAATGGGACGGTGCCGGAGCAGGAGTTCAATTAGGGCTCTGGAACGACCGTTCCGATGCCAATCAGCCGTTTACCTTCGTCAGTGAAGAAGAATTCGAGGCCGATCTCAGTCAGTTACCCCTGATTCCCTACCCCGCCTCACTCACCCGTAGCGACGGACTGTTGAAGTTGTCATCACTGTCAGCCATAACCTATCCGGACGAAAGCACTCGCCAACTTGCCAGCCGGTTTGCCCATAATTTGGAAGCAGCTTCCGGAATCAGTCTCACGCTCAGCGAATCAGCTGCGGCACCAGCGTCAAACTGCATCCGGCTGGAAAAGGACGAACAACTGGGAAAGGAAGCCTATCGCCTGCACATCAGCACTGAGGGCATTACCGTCACGGCTTCACAATACGCCGGTTTCTTCTATGCTCTGCAAACGCTCCGCCAAATGCTCCCCACGAGTATTTACGGCGGGCCTTCCCGTAGCACCGACAACTGGGAAGTTCCCCTCGTTGCTATTGAGGACGAACCTCACCTCAGCCATCGCGGCTTCATGCTCGACGTGTCCCGGCATTTCTTCGACAAAGAGGAAATCAAGAAGCTTATCGATGTGGCCGCGATATACAAGCTCAACGCCTTTCACTGGCACCTGACCGATGACCAGGGATGGCGCGTGGAGATTCCAGAATACCCGAAACTCACTACCGCGGGAGCAATCCGCAAACGCTCGCTCACACTCAACGACCCCACCAACGGCATCGAGTTCTACGACGATACTGAATACGGACGCGGATGCTACTATACCCTCGACGACCTGCGTGAAGTAGTGGCCTACGCATCGGAGCGAAACGTCAACATCATGCCCGAAATCGACATGCCTGGCCACATGGTAGCAGCCATCGCCGCATATCCGGAATTCAGTTGCGACCCCAGCCGCACATACGAAGTGCGCGTGGCCAAAGGCGTATCCACCGATGTACTGAACGTGGGCAGCTACCAGGTTATTGATTTTCTGAAATGCGTACTCGACCACATGGCACAGATTTTCCCCTACGAATACATTCATCTGGGCGGCGATGAATGCCCTACGGCCGTATGGCAGAACAATCCCGACTGCGCCCGCCGCATCCGGGAGGAGGGTCTGGCCGGTGTGCACGAGTTGCAACCCTGGCTGGTGGAAACGCTGGGTACCTATCTCTATGAAAAATATGGAAAAAAGGTCGTGGCATGGAACGAACTGCAAGACCACTGGAAAGCAGAATACCAAACCGAACTCGTCATCATGCCCTGGACCAGCACGCCTGCCGAAGCTGCCAAACGCGGATTCAGAAGCATCTACACCCCCTGCCCGCGCTACTATCTCGACATGATGCCCGAACGACCTGAAAAAATGGAAACCGATGCCCCCTACATGGGCGGCTATGGCGATTATACTGTCAGCACCGTCGACATGATTTACAATTTCGACCCGCTGGAATCCTTGCCGGCCGACCAAAAACACCTTTGTTTCGGCACGCAGGGCAACCTGTGGACCGAAAGCTGCGTTGACAACGAAGCCGCGGAATACCAACTATTCCCCCGTCTGCTCGCCCTGAGCGAAACAGCATGGCTCCCCGTTTCGAAAAAGAACTACGGAAAATTCTATATCCGCATACAGCATCACGATGAAGTGCTGGCAGCCAAGAACATCCGCTATGCGCCGCATATCTTCGTCCCCGCCGAACAGTCGGAAGCAGAAAGCTTGCTCACTGAAGCCCGCCGACTGCTGGAAAAAGCACAGCCGGACGCCGTAGGCCACAGTCCGCAGGAAGTAACGGACCAACTGGCCTCCGCTGTCAAGGCTCTGGAAGCCGACCCCGAAAACGAGGAACTTGCCAACGCCTGCCACGAAAGCATCACCGCATTCAAGCAGGCAGCACCCGTGCAACCGCAAAGTGGAAAAATGTATCAGATTCTTTCCGCCTCGACCTACTACCGCAATCATTACGAAGGCTCCAGCCTTTATGTCAAGAACGGCCGGCTCAATATCCACTACACCCCGCAGTTGGAGCCCGAGGAAATATGGACCTTCGAGCCGTTGGCCGAAGGAGAGGGATACCGAATCCGGCAGCTCACCTCAGGCCTGTATGTGCAGATGGAGAGCTATGACGCTCCGCTCACCCTGGCGGAAAAAGAAGGCACACCCATACGCATCGACCGCCCGTTGCTGGCCAACAAGGATTATGACCACGTGCCGGGAGCCGTCATGATTTCGTCCGTTGAAGGATACCAAGGAAAAGACGTACGCCGCTTCTTCGCCACCATGTCGGGACAGGTGAAAGCATACGACAATGCCACGGTGTCCTACCCGGGAACCTGGTACATCGTCGAAGTTACCGATTTCCACCTCTTCCTCGAAAAGCTCGTAGACAAATGCGAGCGCATCCTGGAAGCCGGACATTTCGGGGAAGTAGGCCAACCCACACAGGAAGCCGCCGATTTCCTGCGCAGCAACCTGGTAGTCCCCGCAAAGGCGGACCTCGAAAGCCATGTAGACCGGGCGCGTTATCAAACCTACGCCGACATCTACCAGCAATTTCTTGACATGCCGCGCAGTTCCTTTGCCGACCAGATTGACGAAAGCCACTACTACACCATCGCCAACGCTTATTTCACACAATATTATGCCAAGGCAAACGAAAACGGCAACACCGTTGAAGTGGGCAACTATCAGGACAACGATGCCTATCTCTGGTATTTCAAGAAGAACAAGAACGGGACGGTCGGCATCTATAACAAACGTACACAAACGGCCGCATACATCGGCAACGATGCCGCCGCACAAACACTGCAACTGGGACAGCCCTACAACTGGACATTGCAGGAAATCACGACCGACCAGGGTAATTCAGCCATTGGTATCCTTGACAACAGTCTGCAATTCAGTTGGTACACCAATCCCAGTGCCTGGAGCTATGTCCTGACACAACCTTACGACTGGGGAGCTTCTGTGTGGGTGCTCAAAAAGACCGACCACACGGTAGTCGGCATTGACAGCCCGGAAAGCACAACATCGCCCACCGAATACTACGACCTGAGCGGCCGCCGTGTCAAACAGCCCGATAAAGGGGTGTATATCGAGCGCTCAGGAAAGAAAACCATAAGATAAACGAAACAAGAACAGCACAGATGCCGGACGGGGAAAGGTCCGGCATCTTTTTTATACTCTTCCCCACCTCCTTCCACCATCATTTTGCGGGAAAATACGACAAAAAAAGAGGCATTATGCACAAATATAGACAGGAAATCCGTATTTTTGTTCTTCGGAAGCCATCCTCTCCGCGCATGGAGAGCAACACACGCCTGCTGCTGTCCAAGCTATGAGGAAAACGCTATCCGCCCTCCACGTCCGCCCCGGCAATTCCGTTGCTGCTCCGGCGGAACGCGGATTCATTTTTTTTAACAACCGCAAACATGGAAAATACAAGTGCAGAAACCAACGTCCGCGACAACGACATTTTCCTTTCGGCCTCGCACATCGTCAAGCGCTATGCGCAGCACACCGCCCTCAACGATGTCAGCATAGAAGTGCCGCGTGGAAAAGTGTTCGGACTGCTCGGTCCCAACGGTGCCGGCAAAACCACGCTCATCCGCATCATCAACCGCATCACGGCGCCCGACAGCGGCACCGTCTGCTTCAACGGCCATCCCTTCACGGCCGAAGATGTGTCCCACATCGGCTATCTGCCCGAAGAGCGCGGCCTCTACAAGAAGATGAAGGTAGGCGAACAGGCCATCTATCTGGCCCGGCTCAAAGGCATGGACGAGGCCACGGCCCGCGAACGGCTGAAGGAGTGGTTCCTCAAGTTCGACATCATGCCCTGGTGGAACAAGAAACTGGAAGAACTTTCCAAAGGTATGCAGCAGAAGGTGCAGTTTGTCATCACCGTGCTGCATGAACCCGAACTGCTGATTTTCGACGAACCCTTCTCCGGTTTCGACCCCGTAAACGCCGAAATGCTCAAGCGCGAGATTCTCGCCTTGCGCGACAAGGGGCACACCATTCTCTTCTCCACCCACAACATGAACTCCGTGGAGGAAATCTGCGACAACATAGCCCTCATCAACCACTCGCAGGTGGTGCTGAGCGGCAACGTGCAGGAAGTGAAGCAACGTTTCCGCACAGGGCTTTACGAAGTATATGCCACAGCCGGACAGCTGCTGCCGCAAATCGGCGTGTTCGACCTCATGGAGCAGAGCGAAGTCGGCGGACTGACCCGCTACAAACTCCACAAGCACGACAGCATCAGCAACTCCGAACTGGTGCAGGCCGTGGCCGGCATGGTGGAAATCCGTTCCTTCAACGAGCTCATGCCCTCCATGCATGACATCTTTATCAAAACCGTAGAAAACACGCCATCATGAACAAGATACTCATCATCATACAGCGCGAATTCATGACGCGCATACGCAAGAAATCCTTCCTGCTCATCACCATTCTGCTGCCCTTCATCTTTGCCGCTCTGATTTTCGTGCCGCTCTGGCTGAGCACCATCAAGTCCGACGAGCAGCAAACGGTCATGGTTGTCGACCGCACCGGGCATTATGTCAACTGCTTTGAAGACTCGCCCAATTATAACTTCGAGGCGGCCACCGACAACGAGGACAAGTTCTATGCAGAAGACTCCGGCATCAAGGCCGTCATCGTCATCAAGTCACTCCTCCACGAGCATCCCGGCGACGTTTGCATCTACTCACGCGACGAAGTGCCGGTCGACCTGCTGACCATTGTAGAAAAGAACCTCAACGACCGCGTGCGGCAGGACAAGCTGGCCAACTACAATGTGCCGGGACTCGAAAAGATTATTGACGACGTGCAAAACGAAGTCAGCATCAGCACCTACAAGCGCAACGCCGAGGGCGAGTCAACCTCGTCGAACACGATGATAGCCTCCATTGCCGGCATGCTCACCACCTTCATTGTCTACATGTTCGTGCTCTCCTATGGCGGCATGGTGATGCAGAGCGTCATTGAGGAAAAGACCAACCGCATTGTGGAACTGATGATTTCCAGCGTCCGCCCCTTCCAGCTGATGATGGGAAAAATCGTGGGCTGCGCCCTCGTAGGATTCGTCCAGATGACGATTTGGGGCATCCTGCTGGCCATTATCATCACCGTCGGCGGCGCTGTCTTCGGCCTGGAAACACAGCCGGCCCCCGACACCACTGCCGCCCTCATGGCCGGCTCCACCCCCATGCCCGCCTCCAGCGAAACGCAGGAACTCTTCAACGCCATGACCAACCTGCCCTTCCTCGAAATGGGTATACTCTTTGTGCTCTACTTCATCGGCGGCTACCTGCTCTATGCCTCGTTCTTCGCTGCCGTGGGCGCCAGCATCAACGAGCAGGAGGACACCAACCAGTTCGTCATACCCGTCGTGCTGCTCATGGTGTTCGGCCTCTATGCCGCCATGTACAGCATAGAGAACACCAACGGACCGCTGGCCTTCTGGTCTTCGATTTTCCCGCTGACCTCCCCCATCGTCATGATGGTGCGCGTCCCCTTCAACGTGCCCCTGTGGCAGGAACTGCTGTCCATCGGCCTGCTCTACGGCACCGCCTTCTTCTTCGTCTGGTTCAGCGGAAAAATCTATCGCGTCGGCATCCTCATGTACGGCAAGAAGCCGTCCGTCAAGGAAATGCTCAAATGGATTCGCTACAAATAATCAACGGGGTACCAACGCTCCCTGTTTCCTT
>OGNF01003414.1_pt1 | contig 10629 bp, 7 predicted proteins | sample 1573321 | NCBI WGS metagenome assembly OGNF01 (sample SAMEA2581911, study PRJEB24529) | metagenome | biome: Human gut stool | place: China | collected 2011
TTTCAAAAAATCGGGGGGCGCACTTGGCTGCAAGCGGATTTTTCCGTAATTTTGCCTCAGAATGACTTTAAACCCCCATCATGGAAAAACGCCTGATAGAATGCGTGCCCAATTTCAGCGAGGGCCGCGACCGCGCCGTCATCGACGCAATCACCGACTCGATAAAATCAGTTGAAAACATCAGCCTGCTCGACGTCGACCCCGGCGAGGCCACCAACCGCACCGTTGTCACCTTCGTAGGCGAGCCCGAAGCGGTGGTCGAGGCCGCCTTCCGCGGCATACGCCGCGCCGCCGAACTCATCGACATGCGCGGCCACCACGGTGCCCATCCGCGCATGGGCGCCACCGACGTGTGCCCGCTGATCCCCGTGAGCGGCATCACCCTCGAGGAGTGCGCCGAGCTGGCCCGCGGCCTGGCACGCCGCGTCGCCGACGAGCTCGGCATCCCCACATACTGCTACGAGGCATCGGCCTTCCGCCCCGAGCGCAAAAACCTGGCCGTATGCCGCGCCGGCGAGTACGAGGCCCTGCCCGACAAGATGGGCGATCCAGAGAAGGGCCCCGACTTCGGCGACCGGCCCTTCGACGAGGCTGCCGCACGCACCGGCGCCACCACCATCGGCGCCCGCGACTTCCTCATAGCCGTCAACTTCAACCTCAACACCACCTCGACCCGCCGTGCCAACGCCATAGCATTCGACGTCCGCGAGAAGGGGCGCCCCGTGCGCGAGGGCGGCAAGGTCACCGGCCGCCCGCTCAAGGACGCCCACGGCAACACCATCATGCAGCCCGGCACGCTCCGGGGCACCAAGGCCATAGGCTGGTATATCGACGAGTACGGCATTGCCCAGGTGTCGATGAACATCACCGACATGGCTCAGACGCCGCTCCACGTGGCCTTCGACGAGGTGACCCGCGCAGCCGCCGCACGCGGCATCCGCGTGACGGGCGCCGAGATCGTAGGCCTCGTGCCCAAGCGCGCCCTCACCGACGCCGGCAGGTACTACCTGGCCCGCCAGCAGCGCTCGGCCGGCCTGCCCGAATCGGAAATCATACGCATCGCCGTCAAATCGATGGGCCTCGACGAGCTGCGGCCATTCGACCCGAAGGAGAAGGTCATCGAATATATGGTCGGCGGGAGCGAAACTGACAAGAAACGCCTGACCGGCATGACACTCAGCGCATTCGCCGACGAGACGGCCTCCGAATCGCCCGCTCCCGGCGGCGGCTCCGTGGCGGCCTACATGGGCGCCCTGGCGGCGGCCCTCGGCACCATGGTGGCCAACCTCTCGGCCCACAAGGCCGGATGGGATGACCGCTGGAAGGAATTCTCGGACTACGCCGTCGAGGGGCGCCGCCTGCTCGACTCGCTCACCGCCCTGGTCGACGAGGACACCGCCGCATTCGGCCGCATCATGGCCGCGATCGGCATGCCGAAGTCGACCGACCAGGAGAAGCAGGCCCGCGCCGAGGCGCTCGAGGCAGCCACGCTCTACGCCACCGAGGTACCCCTGCGCACGATGCGCACGGCATTCGACACATTCTGGCTGCTCGAGCGGATGGCCTCCGAAGGCAACCCCGCATCCGTATCCGATGCCGGCGTGGGCGCCATTGCCGCCGAAGCCGCCGTGGCCGGCGCCTACCTGAACGTAAAAATCAATGCCGCCGGCCTCTCAGATCGCGCCGCCGCCGACAGGATACTCGCCCAAGCCGCCGACATAGCCGCGCAGGCTGCAAAGCGGCGCGCCGACATTGTCGCAATAGCCGACGAAGTGATAGCCAAACAGTCGCATTAAACCACTCAGACCTTATAACTCCCAGACAATGACTCTCGAAGAATTTCGCCGCGACATCTGCGCCGGCATCCCCGAAATACTCCCCCCGCCGCCGGGTCCCCGCGACGAGTCGGTGAACCATGCGCCCCGACGCAAGGACATACTGACCGACGAACAGAAAGAACTGGCCCTACGCAACGCCCTGCGCTACTTCCCGCCTGAAAAGCATGCCGAGCTCGCCCCGGAATTCGCCCGCGAGCTCGCCGACTACGGCCGCATCTACATGTACCGCCTGCGCCCGTCCTACCCAATGCACGCCCGGCCAATCGGCGACTACCCGGCCCGCTCGCGCAGCGCCGCCGCCATCATGCTGATGATCCAGAACAACCTCGACCCGGCCGTGGCCCAGCATCCCCACGAGCTGATCACCTACGGCGGCAACGGAGCCGTGTTCCAGAACTGGGCCCAGTACCGCCTGGTCATGAAATATCTGAGCGAGATGACCGACAGCCAGACCCTGGTGATGTACTCGGGCCATCCGCTCGGCCTCTTCCCCTCGCATCCGGGCGCTCCGCGCGTAGTGGTCACCAACGGCATGGTCATACCCAACTACTCCAAGCCCGACGACTGGGAGCGGCTCAATGCGCTCGGAGTGTCGCAGTACGGACAGATGACCGCCGGATCATATATGTATATCGGTCCGCAGGGCATCGTCCACGGCACCACCATCACCGTGCTCAACGCCGCCCGCGCACTGCGCGGCTCCGACGACATTGCCGGCATGCTGTTCGTCACCGCCGGACTGGGCGGCATGTCGGGCGCTCAGCCCAAGGCCGCCAAGATCTCGGGCGTCGTAAGCATCACGGCCGAAATCAACCCCTCGGCAGTCGAGAAGCGCTACTCGCAGGGATGGGTCGACGAGATCCACCACGACGTCGACGAGGTCATCGACCGCGCTCTCGAAGCTCAGAAAGCCCGCGAGGCCGTCTCGCTGGCCTATTGCGGCAATGTGGTCGACCTGTGGGAACGCCTCGCCGAACGCGGCGTCCGGGTCGACCTGGGCAGCGACCAGACGTCGCTCCACAATCCCTGGGCCGGTGGCTACTATCCGGCCGGACTGACTTACGAAGAGTCGCTGGCGCTGATGGCCGACGATCCGGCCCGCTTCCGCGAAGCCGTGCAGGCGTCGCTGCGCCGCCACGTCGCCGCCGTCAACCGGCTCGCCGCCGACGGCATGTACTTCTTCGACTACGGCAACGCCTTCCTGCTCGAATCGTCGCGCGCCGGCGCCGACATCCTCAAGGATGACGGTTCGTTCCGCTATCCGTCGTACGTGCAGGCCATCATGGGGCCGCGCTTCTTCGACTACGGCTTCGGTCCCTTCCGCTGGGTGTGCACCTCCAGCAAGCCCGAGGACCTGGAGGTCACCGACCGCATCGCCGCCGGCGTGCTCGCCGAACTGCTCACGACCGCGCCCGAAGACATCCGCGGCCAGCTCGCCGACAACCTCCACTGGATCCGCGAGGCCGGACGCAACCACCTTGTCGTAGGCTCGCAGGCCCGCATCCTCTACGCCGACTCCGAAGGCCGCACCCGCATAGCCCTGGCGTTCAACGACGCCATACGCCGAGGCGAGATCTCGGCGCCGGTGGTCCTCGGCCGTGACCACCACGACGTGTCAGGCACCGACTCGCCCTACCGCGAGACCTCAAACATAACCGACGGCTCGCAGTTCTGCGCCGACATGGCCGTGCAGAACGTCATCGGCGACGCCTTCCGCGGCGCCACCTGGGTGTCGATCCACAACGGCGGCGGCGTAGGCTGGGGCGAGGTCATCAACGGCGGCTTCGGCATGGTCATCGACGGCTCCGACGAAGCCGACCGCCGCATCCGCGAGATGCTCTTCTGGGACGTCAACAACGGCATCGCCCGCCGCTCGTGGGCCCGCAACAAGGGCGCCGTCGACGCCATTCGCCGCCAGATGGCCGCCACACCCGAGCTCAAGGTCACCGTCCCCTACTTCGCCGACGACGAAATCATCAGGAAATCGCTTAAACACTGAAATCATGATCCACTACATATCAGCCGAACGCCTCACCATCGACCGTGTGGCCGAAATCATCGACAAAAACTACACACTCGCACTGAGCGACGACGCCGTTCGCCGAATCACCGCCTGCCGCGAGTATCTCGACCGTAAGATGGAGACCGCCACGGAGCCCATCTACGGCATCACCACCGGCTTCGGCTCGCTCTGCAACATCTCCATCGACAAGGACCAGCTGGCCACGCTGCAGCGCAACCTCGTAATGTCGCACGCCTGCAGCATCGGCGACCGCGTGCCCCGCGAGATCGTCAGGCTGATGCTGCTGCTCAAGATCCAGTCGCTCAGCTACGGCTACTCGGGCGTGCAGCTCGCCACGGTGCAGCGCCTGATCGACTTCTTCAACCTCGGCGTCTATCCGCGCGTGTGCCACCAGGGCTCGCTCGGCGCCTCGGGCGACCTGTCGCCGCTGGCGTGCCTGAGCCTGCCCCTGCTGGGCCTGGGCGACGTCGAATACAAGGGCGTGACGCGCCCCGCCGCCGAAGTCCTTGCCGAGCTCGGCCTCGAACCGATCGAACTGCAGTCGAAGGAGGGCCTGGCGCTGCTCAACGGCACCCAGTTCATGAGCGCCTACGGCACGTGGGCCGTGATCCGCGCCCGCCGCATCAGCCGGCTGGCCGACAAGATCGCCGCCCTGTCGCTCGACGCCTTCGACGGCCGCATCGAGCCGTTCTGCGACCCGGTCAACGTGGTCCGCAACCACCGCGGCCAGATCGAGACCGCCCGGCGCGTGCGCGCGTGGCTCGAAGGCAGCGAGATCATAGCGCAGCCCAAGGCCCACGTGCAGGATCCCTACTCGTTCCGCTGCGTGCCGCAGGTCCACGGCGCCGCCAAGGACACCATCGACTATGTCGGAGCCGTCATGGAGGACGAGATCAACGCGCCGACCGACAATCCGACCGTCTTCCCCGACCTGGACATGATCGTGTCGGCCGGCAACTTCCACGGCGAGCCGATAGCCCTGCCGATGGATTTCCTCGCCATCGCCCTGGCCGAACTCGGCAACATCTCCGAACGCCGCGTCTACTGCCTCATCTCGGGCAAGCGCAACCTGCCGTCGTTCCTCGTCGCCAAACCCGGCCTCAACAGCGGCTTCATGATCCCGCAGTATGCCGCCGCGTCTATCGTAAGCCAGTCCAAGGGGCTGTGCTGGCCGGCGAGCTGCGATTCGATCCCGTCGTCGCAGGGTCAGGAAGACCATGTGTCGATGGGCGCCAACGCCGCCACCAAGCTCCACACCGTCGTCGGCAATACCCTTAAGGTGCTCGCCATCGAGCTGTTCAACGCCGCCCAGGCGCTCGAATTCCGCCGTCCGCTCAAAACGTCGCCCGAACTCGAGAAATGGGTAGCCGAATACCGCCGCCACGTGCCGTTCGTGGTCAACGACACCGTGATGTACCCGCTTATCGAGAAATCCATTGAATTCATCGCCGATGGCTCAGCTGCTGATTAAAAACATAGGGCTGCTGCGCGGCATCCTCGACCAAGGTGTCGGCCGCCTGCGCGGCACCGAAATGGACCGCGTCGGGCAACTGGCCGATGCCTGGCTGGCCACCGAGGGAGGCCTGATCGACGCATTCGGCCCGATGGCCTCCTGCCCCGCCGACGACGGCTTCGCGCGCGTCATCGGCGCCCGCCGCGCCATCGTCACGCCCACATTCTGCGACTCCCACACACATATAGTATATGCGGGCAGCCGCCAGGGCGAGTTTCTCGACAAGATCAACGGTCTGACCTACGAAGAGATAGCGAAGCGGGGCGGCGGAATCCTCAACTCGGCGGACCGCCTGGCCGTCACCTCCGACGACGAGCTATACGCCGACGCGCGCCGCCGCATCCTCCAGGCCGCCGCCACGGGTACGGGGGCCATCGAGATCAAGACCGGCTACGGGCTCACGCTCGAGGCCGAGCTGAAGATGCTGCGCGTTATCGACCGCCTGCGCCGCGACCTGCCGCAGATCGAGATCCGCGCGACCTTCCTCGGCGCCCACGCCGTGGGCCGCGCTTTCGCCGGCCGCACCCAGGACTACGTCGACCACATCGTGCGCGACATGCTCCCGGCGGTCGCCGCCACGGGGCAGGCCGACTTCGTCGACGTGTTCTGCGACACCGGCTTCTTCTCGCCCGGGCAGACCGCGCAGATCCTGACGGCAGCCGCCACATACGGCCTGCGGCCCAAGATCCACGCCGACGAGCTCGCCCGCTCGGGCGGAGTCGAGACCGGCATAGCCCACGGCGCCCTTTCGGTCGACCATCTCGAGCGGATGGATGACGCACAGATTGCCGCACTGGCCGCATCCGACACCGTCGCGACGATGCTGCCCGGGGCCTCGTTCTTCCTGGGGATGCCCTACGCTCCGGCCCGCAAGGCCATCGACAGCGGCTGCTGCGTGGCCCTGGCCTCGGACTGGAATCCCGGCTCGTCGCCTTCGGGCTCGATGCCGTTCGTGATGTCGCTGGGCTGCATCAAAATGAAGCTGACACCCGACCGCGCCTTCAACGCCGTGACCGTCAACGCCGCCGCCGCCATGGACGTCGCCTCGACACACGGCTCCGTCACCGTCGGCAAAGCCGCGTCGCTGATCATCTACAAGCCCTACGTGCCCGACGCAGCCTACATTCCCTACGCCTACACCGAGCCCCTGATCGCTACCGTCGTCCTCCGCGGCGAAGAACTGCAATAAAAACTATTTAAACATATGCAAAATCCTCCATTCACGGTTTCAGCCGAAGCGATCAACAGGATAGCTGAAATTACAGCTCTGCTTGAGCGCCACAATATAGCTGTCGAAAGCGAGGAAAGTCTGACGCTTCGCAAAGCGAACCGCATCAAGACCATCCACTCGTCGCTCGCAATCGAGGGCAACACTTTAACCGAGGATGAAGTAACTGATATCATCAACGGCAAACAGGTTGTAGCTCCGATACGCCAGATCCAGGAAGTCAGAAACGCCATCCGCGTCTATGACATATATTCCAGTCTAAATCCTTTTTCAGAAAAGGATTTAATGAAAGCCCACAGCATCATGATGGAAGCCCTGGCCGACGATGCGGGCCGCTACCGCCGTGGAGGAGTCGGAGTTTTCGGCGAGTCGGGTGTCGTACATATAGCGCCGCCGGCACAGCGTGTGCCTGAACTGATGACGGACTTATTTTCATGGCTCAAAAGGTCGAATGATCATCTGCTGATACGTTCATGCGTATTCCACTACGAATTTGAGTTCATTCATCCTTTCTCCGACGGCAACGGACGCACGGGGCGCCTCTGGCAATCCCTTATACTCGGACGGCTTAATCCGATTTTTGAGCATCTTCCGGTAGAGAATATGGTATATGCCAACCAAGAAGCATACTACGATGCCATAGCGTCCTCAAGCAAGGAAGGTCAGTCAGGGCCATTCATCGACTTCATGCTCAATGAAATACTGAAAGCACTTCAAAAGAATATCAAAGAAGAAGTACCCAATAAAGTACCCAATAAAGTACCCAATAAATCCGAACTTGACATACTGCGTCTTCTTACCGAAAATCCGGGTTACACACGCGCCGTTTTAGCCGAAAAGACGGGCTTAACCGATAACGGAGTTAAAAAGATAATCGCCAATATGAAAGAAGCGGGCTGGATAAAACGCCACGGCAGCAACAAATCAGGATATTGGTCGGTACTGTACAAACTTACCGATTAAGTCGCTATCATATATTGATGTAAATAAACTGCGGGAGTATTTTTTCCGCGATGTCAATGTGCGCTGTCGAGTGCTTGATGGTATCGGTCTTCACGGAATTCGGTCGAGGCGAGGGGCTGCGTAGGTCCCTGAGTTTGTGTGCTACGTCATGGATTATGAGATTTGGGAAATAGGAATTTTGGGATTGTTAAGATGGGAGAGGATTGAGAGTTCTTTTACTAAATGGGTTGCATACGATTTTGGGAGTTGATAGGATTTCGTTGGATTGAAATTGCTTTTCGTCAGTCAGACTGACGGGGAAGCGCGGGGGCACCTGAAGTGTGTTTGCTAAGAGATTTGATTAAGATTTAGATTGTAAATACTAAGGTTGACTGTTTTTTCACCTGACAGATTAAGTAAAGATTGATGATCATGCGATCAACACTGCAAAATTACAACTAATATTTAATTTATGCAAACATATTTGATATTTTCCTTAAATTTTAATCTTCTGTAAATTTCTCAACATTTGTTGAGAGTCAAATGAAGAATTATGTTTAACTTTGCCACCAGATAAACCAAAGCAACACTATCATGAAGTATATCATAACGTTACTTGTATCAATGGCCGGCTGTCTGAACATGTATTCCCAGACACCGGGCGACAGCCTGGTACAAGCTGCCGCTATAGTTGACGGTCTGTTCTTTGACAAGTCCGTACCTACGAAATCACTTATTCCCGGAGGTTCGACAATGGCCGTACTGAAAGATCCGGATGGAGGAATGATCATAGGCGTCTACTTACCCGAAGGATATGTCATGGAGGAATCAACGGTAGCCCGGGCCATTCCGGCCGAACGTGTCAAGCATGCCGACAAGCTCCTCCGCGACTATAACGGCCGCAAGCCACAGACTGTCGGAGTATATGAGGGAATCGGCGCTAAAGTGGGAGAACCGCTGGTAGAGTTTGAATATTCCGACATTGACGGGAATGTGTGGAATAACGGAAAACTCAAAGATAAGGTATACGTTATCAACATCTGGCAAAAGGAGTGCGGACCATGCAGACGAGAAATGCCGATACTCTCTGAATGGAAAGAAAAGTTTCCCGACGTGGTTTTCCTGTCGGCATCGCGACACAACAGGGAGGAAATCCTTCCAGTCATTGCCCAACACCGGTTTACATGGACACATCTTCAGGAGGCATCTGATCTGGTGGCTCTGGTAGGGCAGGAAGGCTTTCCTCTTACTATCGTGGTCGACAAGAATGGCATAGTGAGGTTTGCCAAGACAGGAGCCTCGGAAGAAAACCAGGCAGAGGCCGTTGCCGTAATCGAAGAGTTATCACATTAAGCGCCGTACCGTACTTAAGGGCCCACACCTTTAAAGAAGAGACATCGATCATGAAAAAAATTATATTGTCAGTCATACTGTCGGTCATATTCTTTTCGGCAAACGCAATGGCCGACCTTTCCCAGTTCAAGGGAGTCTGGAGCGCAGACAGCGCCGAGGCTGTCATCACTGATTCGGTATGTATCTATTATGCAAAAGTCGACAGCGCTATGCAGGCCACATTTGAAATACCGTCTTCCAACATCTTTCACCGGACAACTTTCGCAAAAGACGGCTCCGTGACGTTCTCGACATTCCAGAATCCTATGGAACTCGAGATTAAAGACGACAATCTCATCATCGGCGGAGAGCGGTTGAAAAAAGTCGAGGACATCGAAATTGTCGCTCCTTACGAAATGCCTGAATGCAACTACAAGTTAGACGTCGGAAGATGCCTTCAGGAATGGCAGTTAGGCGCTAAATACGGACTTCAGGGCGATAACCCATATTGTGAGATCAATACCAACCGCCACATGTTCGTGTATATGGTTAACCCATCAATGATATATATCCGTGCGGCGGCAGCCCGGCATAACAATAGCGGCACGTTATTCTTTCAGAACATCCGCATGATGAAAAACAATAACACCGGCGAATACACAATGAGCATTAAGCCGAACAATTTCAATCTCGCCAAAAACGATCTTGAGATTGACAATTCCAAGTTTGTTCCCGACAAATGCACATTCAGCCCTGACGGCGGAATCTATTGGTCGTTAATCTCGTTTAAGCCCGACGAAATTCTGCTGAACGGATGCGGCGAGACTTACCAGATCCAACGGCCGACAATAGATGCCCCGATTAACGAATGGTTCAGATATAAGCCCTACGACTGATCAGCGGATCTCAGCAACCAGTGCTTGACGGAGAATGACCTGTTTGAGGTGGTTAGTCTGTAAAAAAATGTCAGGTCGATGAATGATCAGGGAGGGGGTTATGCTTTGCGGGCGGTCAGTCGGTAACCGTCATATTGAAATCATAGATCTTGCCCTGATAGGATGTCATCTGGCCGACGAAGCCTGTGGAGGAAAGGGTGCCCGTGAAGGTTCCCGTAACCTGTCCCATGTCATTGTGCTCTTCGAGAATCAGCTTACCTGTTTTCGGATTGAAGTCGAGCACTTTAAGCTCAAGTCTGGCCGAAGGGCCCATCTTGTCGTAATAATAAGAGCCCTGTTTCATTCCCTTGTCAAGAGTGATGTGGACAGCATATTTTCCGCCGAGCTTGCCCTGAATATGATACGGGCCGTCGGAAAGTTTCTTCCCTGCTGCACTTACCTCGTCGCCGTGTTCTTTGACATAAGCCTCATATTCATTCCCGACCGGGGTATAACCGGCCATGAATTCCTCGTTCGAAAGCTCTTTCATTGTTATCTTGCTGATCGAAGAGCCGGCATGTCCGGTAAATGCGAAGGGAAATTTCACAGTTCCGTTGGCCGGAATATCTTTTCCCGTCTCGGTTCGGTATCTTGTATCCTCAATGCCCGAGCCGATATAGGAGTCTTCCCAGGTGACGGTGTATTCACTGCCTTTGATAGGCCGGTCGGTCGTGTTCTTAAGAGTATAATGGCCGGCGCCTTCGTCCATCATGAACATGATGTCTTTGGTAATCGTGAGGCCCAGATTGACGATCGCATTCTTGCGTTTGTCGGAATATCTGCTGTAGATGTCCTCAGCCATGAGATCTACAATCACC
>OGNF01003420.1_pt1 | contig 10612 bp, 6 predicted proteins | sample 1573321 | NCBI WGS metagenome assembly OGNF01 (sample SAMEA2581911, study PRJEB24529) | metagenome | biome: Human gut stool | place: China | collected 2011
ATAATAGATAAAACCGAAAACCATTAAAAGCGCTTAATGCACGGATATAATTTGTCACTCTTGCAGAAGCAGCATTATTATTATTCCACAATTGAGCGTGACAAATAAAAACGATATTGTAAACTATCGTTGACATGCTACCTATAATTTATAATTAAAATTTTCTCCAAACCATCTTGTTCACCACGCCGGTATAGCTCTGAATGAGCTTCACTACCTTGGTGCTGACAATTTCGTCGGTGTAGTTGGGCACAGGCATGCCGTGGTCACCGTTGGCATTCATTTCCACAGCCGTTACCACAGCCTGCAACAGCGAGTGCTCGTCAATGCCGGCCAGCACAAAGCAACCTTTGTCCATGGCCTCCGGCCGTTCCGTCGAAGTACGGATGCAAACGGCAGGGAATGGATGGCCCACACTCGTGAAGAAGCTGCTTTCTTCGGGTAAGGTTCCGCTGTCACTGACTACGGCATACGCATTCATCTGCAAACAGTTATAGTCGTGAAATCCGAGCGGCTCATGCTGGATGACGCGACAGTCCAGCTGGAAACCGCTTTGTTCCAGGCGCTTCCGCGAACGCGGATGACAGCTGTAAAGGATAGGCATGTCATATTTTTCCGCCAATGCGTTGATGGCGCGGAACAGGCTCAGGAAATTCTTCTCCGTGTCGATGTTTTCTTCACGGTGAGCCGACAGCAGGATGTAACGTCCTTTCTCCAGTCCCAGTCGGCTGTGCACGTCGCTGGCTTCTATGTCAGCCAGATTTTCGTGCAGCACTTCTGCCATGGGCGAGCCGGTCACATACGTACGCTGCGGGGCCACGCTGCTGGCATTCAGATAGCGGCGGGCATGTTCCGAATAGCAGAGGTTCACATCGGAAATGATGTCCACAATGCGGCGGTTCGTTTCTTCGGGCAGGCATTCGTCAAAGCAGCGGTTTCCTGCTTCCATGTGGAAGATGGGGATATGCAGCCGCTTGGCGGAAATGACGCTCAGACAGGAATTCGTGTCTCCCAGCACCAGCACCGCGTCCGGCTTCGTCTGCACCATCAACTTATACGAAGCGTTCAGAATGTTGCCCATCGTGCTGCCCAGGTCATCGCCCACGGCATCCATGTACACTTCGGGGTCCTTCAACTTCAGGTCGTGGAAGAATACGCCATTCAGGTTATAGTCATAATTCTGCCCGGTATGTGCCAGCAGACAGTCAAAATATTTGCGGCACTTGTTGATGACGGCAGCCAGACGGATGATTTCCGGCCGGGTACCTACGATAATCAGGAGTTTCAGCTTGCCATTGTCCTGAAACTTCACGTCGCTGTAATCAGTCTTGATTTCCATATTACGTTTATGTATGGGATAAAGGTTACAAAGGAGTTGGGCGGCCGGTCGCCGTCCCGTCCCCTCCTATACTTTTTCAAAATACGTGTCCGGCCGGTTGGGGTCGAAGCATTCGTTACACCAGATCAGCGTCACCAGATTTTCGGTTTCCGACAGGTTGATGATGTTGTGCGTGTAGCCGGGAATCGTTTCCACCACCGTCATTTCCTCGCCGTTCACCTCAAAATTGATGACTTCGTCGGTACCCACCCGCCGTTGCTGGATAAGTCCGTGTCCGCTGACCACCACAAACTTCTCCACCTTGGTGTGGTGCCAGTGCTGTCCCTTGGTGATGCCCGGCTTCGAAATGTTCACCGCCACCTGTCCGCTGGAGGCAGTACGGAGAATCTCCGTAAAGCTGCCACGGTCGTCCACATTCATCTTCGGGCGATAGGCAAACTTTTCTTTCGGCAGATAGGACAGGTAGGTGGCGTAGAGCGCCCGCTCAAAGCCGTTGTCCAGTTGCGGCACTTCCAGCGTCTGCGGCATCTCCTTGTAACGGTAGAGCAGTTCCACGATTTCCCCCAGTTTCACTTCATACACCGTCGGCACATGGCAGAAGCCCCCCTCAGTGTGTTCATCATTGGTCAGCGCGGCAATCAGTTCGTCCACCACGTCGTCAATGTAGCACAGATGCATCACCACCGACGGGTCGTTCACCTGGATGGGCAGTCCGTTGGCAATGTTGTTGCAGAAAGTGGCCACCGCGCTGTTGTAATTCGGGCGGCACCATTTTCCGAACAGGTTCGGAAAGCGGTAAATGAGCACTTTGGCACCGGTTTCGGCAGCATAGTCCTTCATCAGCTGTTCGCCGGCCCGCTTGCTCTCCCCATAGGGGTTGTCCAGTTCCGCCTGTATGGAAGAACTGATCATGACGGGGCAGGTGTTGCCGTGCTTTTTCAGGGTGTCCAGCAAGGTGGAGGCAAAACCGAAGTTGCCCGACATGAATTCCTTCGGGTCCTTCGGCCGGTTCACACCGGCCAGATTGAATACGAAATCGGCCTCCCGGCAATAGGTGTCCAGGTCGGCGGGGTCGCTGTCGATGTCATATTCCATCACGCGCAGTCCTTCTGCCGGCACAGCATACCATTTGGCCTTTCCTTCGGCGATATTGTGCAATTGTGAAACGAGGTTGCGGCCTACGAATCCGCGTGCCCCGGTTACAAGAATATTCATGATAGTTAGCTGTTTTTAGGTTGTGAAATTCAGGGAAATTTCCCTCCCGGCTCCACATCGTGCGGCACCGGGAAAGGCATTACAACAAATCTTCCGGTGCCGACGGGATGTAAGGACCGTCCTTCACTTCCAGAATCACCGTGTCGGGTTCCAATACTTCCAGATTGTGCCATTCCCCCTTGGGTATCTGCACACCGAAGGTGTCGGTTCCGCAGGCCACGTCAAAGCTCTCCTTCACCGTCTTGTCCGGATGATAGAAGAAGACGCGGATGCGGCCCTTGATGACAATTTGTGTCTCCTGTGTGGCGCGATGCCGGTGTATGGGCAACACCGTGCCCGGTTCCAGTGCAATGAAAAGGCGCTGAGCCTTGGCGTCCAGCGTTTCGTGCAGGTTATAGTGAGCTCTCAGCCGCGGGCTTTCCTTGGCCAGTGCCACCAGCCCGTCGAGCAGTTCCTGATTCAGTTTCATAAGGATAAGTTTTTTTCTTCCAGAATATATTTGTCAGCAAGCCCGGAAGCAGGAGCAGCGGCAGAGCCGCCGCTCTCCCCTCTCCGGCTGTGCGTTGCTATTCACTGCGGATGTCTCTGGCCTTGGCGCGCGGCTGCAGTCCCAGGTCTTCACGGATGAAGCGCAGTTTCAGCAGCAGCTCCTTCATGCCTTCCACGTCCAGACGGCGGGTGTTGTGGCTGTGGTAATCCTCTATCTTGGCCACCTCCTCGTTACCGTCGGTAAAGAACTTGTCATAGTTCAGGTCACGGGTATCACAGGGAATGCGGTAATAATTGCCCATATCCTCGGCTTTGGCCATTTCCTCACGGGTCACCAGCGTCTCATACAGTTTTTCGCCGTGGCGCGTACCGATTACCTTCACCTCCGTTTCGGCATATTTCGGGTCAATCTTCGCATAGGTCTGTTTCAGCGCTTCCGCCAGTGTTTCCAGCGTAGCGGCCGGTGCCTTCTGCACAAAGAGGTCACCGTTCTTGCCGTGCATGAAGGCATAGATAACGAGGTCCACCGCATCGTCCAGCGTCATCATGAAGCGCGTCATGTTCGGGTCGGTAATGGTGATGGGCTTGCCCTGTTCCATCTGTTCCACCCAGAGCGGAATCACCGATCCGCGGCTGGCCATCACGTTGCCATAGCGCGTACAGCAGATGGTGGTGGCAGCATTCTCGCCCAGTTCACGTCCCTTGGCGATGGCCACCTTCTCCATCAGCGCCTTGGAAATGCCCATCGCATTGATGGGATAAGCCGCCTTGTCCGTAGAGAGCACCACCACGTTCTTCACCCCGTGGGCAATGGCCGACAGCAATACGTTATTGGTACCAATCACATTGGTCATCGTGGCCTCCATCGGGAAAAACTCGCATGAAGGCACCTGCTTCAGCGCCGCAGCGGCAAATACGTAGTCCACACCCCGCATGGCCACATCCACCGATTCGCGGTTGCGCACGTTGCCGATGTAATATTTCACCTTCGGATTCTGCAAGGCATGACGCATGTCGTCCTGCTTTTTCTCATCACGGGAGAAAATACGGATTTCCTTAATATCGCTGTCCAGAAAGCGACGAAGCACGGCATTTCCAAATGAACCGGTACCGCCTGTAATCAACAGGACTTTGTCTTTGAATACTGACATACTATTTATAATGATTTTAAAAATTTATAGTGAAAAGCGAAAAGGGGGCTTATTTTGAGTTGTACGTAATTACATTGTAATTACGATCAATGAAAAATATTGCACCCTGATAGCTTGAACGGATAAGTAACGACAGGTTTTATATTTTATTTTTTTTAATTTACAATCAGAATATGTCAATTAAAAACGATCTCCCCAAAGGCGCCTCATTTGCTCAATTAGTTTGTGCTCGGCCGGATTTTCCTGTCCTTTCCACAAACGTTCGCCCAAAATTTCCTTCGGAAGATACTCCTGCTTTACAAAATGATTTTCGTAGTCGTGCGCATATTTATATTCCTTGCCATACTCCAGTTCAGCCATTAATTTGGTAGGCGCGTTGCGTAGATGAAGCGGTACGGGTAAATTCCCAGTCCGGTTAACAAGTGCCAAAGCGTCGTTGATCGCCATATAGGCCGAATTACTTTTCGGGCTGCAAGCCAGATAAACGGTCGTCTCGGCCAGGATGATCCGACCCTCCGGCCAGCCGATCTTCTTCAAGGCATCGAAACATGCGTTCGCCAGCAAAAGCGCATTCGGATTCGCCAATCCGATATCCTCAGAAGCGGAGATCACCAACCGCCGTGCGATAAACTCAGGGTCTTCTCCCCCGGCCACCATACGGGCGAGCCAGTAAATGGCGCCATCGGGATCGCTACCCCGGATCGACTTGATAAAAGCGGAGATTATATCGTAATGCATCTCCCCTCCCTTATCATACGCCGCAGGGTTCTCCTGCAACCTCTCCACTACCTTCTCATCCAGAATCTCAATATTGTCACTCTCCTCGGCAGACACCACCAGTTCCAGAATATTCAGCAACTTCCGGGCATCTCCTCCCGAGTAACGTAACATGGCATCCGTTTCCGTCAGCCTTATGTTTTTATCCTTCAGAACGACATCCTCGGCGATCGCCTTATGCAATAGCGTAAGCAAGTCATTCTTGTCCAGCGATTTCAACACGTACACCTGACAACGGGATAACAAAGGACGGATTACCTCGAACGAGGGATTCTCCGTGGTTGCCCCAATCAGCGTCACCACGCCCGTCTCCACGGCGTTCAGCAATGAGTCTTGCTGCGACTTACTGAACCGGTGTATCTCATCAATAAACAATATCGGCGATACCGTATTGAAGAAGCGGTTGCTCTTGGCCTTCTCTATCACCTCCCGCACGTCCTTCACTCCCGAACTGATCGCGCTTAACGTATAAAAAGGCGCATCCAACTTATTCGCTATGATCTGCGCTAAGGTAGTCTTCCCGACTCCCGGCGGCCCCCACAATATAAAAGAGGGAACCCGTCCCGCATCAATCATCTTCCTCAACACGGCTCCCTGGCCTACCAGGTGCTTCTGTCCAATATAATCATCCAACGTCTTCGGACGTAATCTCTCTGCTAATGGTTGACTCATCATGGAAGCAAAAGTCGGATATTTTATTTACTTTTCAAAGGATAAGTCAAGAAATTTATCGTATAAAAAGAATGTTAAACAACAGGAAATAGTGACATAATGAAAGAACAATCACTACAAATACACTTTTACTCATATAATATACTAACATTATGACAATGAAAATTTAACATTCCCTTAATTCCCTATCCTTTCTATCCCATACTTTTAGCGATATCTTCTTAACACATTATACCTTCTTTCTTGAAGCATTAAATATCTATCAACTGGTGCATGATCGTCCAACAGTTGGTGCATGATCATGCAACGTCTGTTAGATGATCATGCACCAATTGTTAGATGATCTATATTTCCATATAAAACCAATAAGCCTTCCAAGGAAATGGGATAAGGGAAGCTATCAAAACATGTAAGATATATAACAAAAAAAGATGCCCCTCCATAATCGGAGAGGCACCCTATACCTTATATTATATATGTTAGATTAGCGAGTTCCGCCAGCCCACCATACAGGCTCTGAATATACGTATTGACCGTCGCCATAAGCGGCTTTTACTTCCGGATTTGATACCACGTCACTATTACCATAAGGCATACGAAGAGGGAATTTTTTCGTATTCGCCAATGTCACGAAATTCTCTCCTAATCCTTTCATTCTACGGATATCATTAAAAGTCTCGGTAGCCTCTCCCGATGCCCCCCACAAAGCCAGATATTTCTGGATCATGGTCTCTTTCAAAGGATTTACAGCAAACAACGGTTTAACTTGGTTATCGAAATATGTATTGGCCGTCTCCTCTGTCATTTTTTCTGAATTCACGACCATTTTGCTACCCATATAAGTGATAGCAGAAGAGACACTTCTCTCAGCATTTGCGATTCCGGCAGCTACCGCCTCTTTCAACGCTTTCTCGGCGTCAGACGTACGGTTTAAGCGACATAACGCCTCAGCTTGCAAGAATTTCAACTCATGATAACTCATCAACATCGTAGGAGCCGTGTTTGAATATACAAAGGCAGAAACACCATATTTCTGCATATTCTGCTCAGGAGTACCATTCGGGGCCGGAACTAAGTTCTTATCAGCAGAGCCTGTAACCTGTACGCGTTTCTTGTCAGCCGTAGTAGGAGAAAGCATCACTCTTTCCAATCGAGGATCTTTACGCTCAATCAACTTGTCCGTCAAGCTCTGGCTATTGGCAAAACCAGCGCGAGAATCGAAGTAACCAAAGAATGGGTTGATATTATTCGCATCATAGACAGCGTATGCAGCCTCGTCATCCGCAGAAGTAAAAGATTTTGATACATAGTCCAAAACCTTATTCAAGTCAGCTTGCTTATCCGTGGAACGATTGATCAGACGCATCGTATAACGAGCCTTCAAACCATAAGCGAATTTAATCCATTTCTCGGCATCTCCATTATACAAATAATCATACGTACCAACCGGTGAACGATCAGACTGATTCAAATCCTCGATCGCCTTGTCCAAGGAGGCCATTATAGAGACATAAATCTCCTCTTGCTTATCTATTTTAGGATTCATATTCACCGGTGAGCCATTCTCATCCAATAAAGAAGCTTCACTATAAGGTGTATCTCCAAATATATCCGCCAATAGAGCGCCATTGTAAGCTTCCATGACCTCAGCGATACCTCTCGTCACTAAATTTCCCTCATCACGCTTACCTTCTTGACATTGACCGATAATAATACGAGCGTTCTTCAAGCTTGTATAAACATTTCCCCACGTATTCTCAAACGTAGAAGAGGCAGAAGGCTCATTCAAACGAATTTCCGCGTTATATAACTGGTTTTCGATACCCACTTCATATTCCACGTAGGAAGATGAATAGGTATTGAAGTCTCCGCTAACGTTGGAAAATGCAGTAGAAGTAATCAAGTCGGCCAAGATAAATTTGCCATCCACGCTATTTGTATGGCTCGTATCTTGGTTAATCCGATCCATTACATCCTCGGAACATCCAGCCAATGCCAAGGATACGGCCGACATAACAGCCAACCCTTTAAATGATTTTATTATTGTATTCATATATATCTGTCTTCTTTATAAATTAGAAATTTACGTTGACACCAAAACCGTAGCTAGATGTACCCGGTAAGGAGAAACGCTCGAAAGCGCCAGCCATATTGTTATTTCCTTGAGTAGCCTCCGGATCGAAGCCTTTTATCTCAGACCATACAATGATATTACGGGCGAAAACATTCACGTTTACATTCAAGTTATCTTTCTTATATACAGGATATGACAATGAAAGTTCACGCAATTTCAAGAACGAGTTGTCATAAACATAGGCTTCGTCAATGCCCCTCACGCTTTTGAAATACTCCTCTGCATCTGATCCTTTCACTCCACCCGTATAGGGAACATAGATAGGTTTACCATCCGCATCTACGCCCTTCTGTTCAACAGCAGCATAGTCAAAATGATATTTATCACTCTTACGAACCTCTCCAGATAACTTACTTGTACCATAGAAGTTCGTCTCACCAGCCGTACCACTATACATTTGTCCACCTTGCTTCCAGTCAAATACAGCAGCCAAACGGAATTTATACAACTCGATATTCGTATTGAAACCCAAACGGAAATCAGGAGAAACCTTACCGATTACTTGGGTCTCACCAGCCTCTGGTATACCTTTTTCGTTTACTACAATTCGTCCTTCGCCATCACGTTTGTAACCAACACCATAGATTACCGGGAATTTATCGCCGATACCTGCACGTACTTGAGGAGTCACGAAACCACCCAACATAATGCTCTCTACGCCCGGAGCCAACTCGTCTACATAATTGTCGATCTTTGAGAAGTTAAAAGCGAAGTCCAGCTTGAAATTCTTCGTATCAACCGGAGAGATACCTAATGTAATCTCATGTACGTTTGAGTGCATCTTTCCACCATTCATCATCATACTGGAAGCACCTGTGGAGCCAGCCAAAGGCACCTCGAAGATTTGGTCTTTCACGTTCTGACGAGAATACGTATAATTCAATGAAACTAAACCATTCAAGAAAGTCAAGTCAGCACCAAGCTCATAAGACTTCGTGTTCTGAGGCTTCAAGTTCGGATCATAAACCACGAAATAAGGAATATACGCCATATTTCCATTAATCGGATACATAATAGGTGTTCCCTGGAAGAAACCACCACCATAACTTGGCGTATAATAATAAGACGGCACATATTCTCCTGCCATACCTACCTCTGCGTAAGAGCCACGGATCTTACCAAATGTCAAGATATCATTCTTCAAGGCTTCCACTTCCGTGAATACCCATCCAAGGGATACGGAAGGATAAAAGAACGAACGGTTATCTCTCGGCATAGAAGACACGATATCGTTACGTCCCGTAACATTCAAATAAAGCATATTCTTCCAAGCCAAAGATAAGCTAGCGAAGTTACCTACCGTACGTTTTCTCTTATACTCATGAGAGCTGTTGAATACAGAAGCGTTGTTCAAATGGTTCCAGCCCGGGAAGTTGAAGCTATATCCCACGGCTTGAGTATTACTGATTCGCTTATCTACAAGCTCATTACCCAACAAAGCATCGAATACGAAGTCCTCATTGATATTCCAGTTATACGTAAACGTCAACAATGAGTTCATCTCATTTACCGTAAAACCGTATTCGCTAGCATAACCATTCGCATAACCAGTTGTACCGTAGCCGTAAATATCAGAGTAATTGGTCGTATAAGCGTCATCACCAATTTGGTATTTCACATCCAATTTATGATTGTCCGTACCAAATTTAGTAGAATACTTCAAGAACGCATTCCCGAAGAAACGTTGAGATCTCTCCGTAAAGCTATTATTGTCGCACGCCCAGTTTCCATCATCGATCCAGTTCTCACGGAACGTATTCTGAGTATAAGGATCACCTTCGATATGGGAAGGTATGCCCGCCATAGTATAACTGATAGGAGCCGTATAAACCGTAGCGGTAACACCGTCATTAGCGGTTCCTTGCTTCTTGATCTTTGATGTCACGAAGTTTCCGTTAAAACCAGTCGTCCAGTTATCATGCAATTGCGCCTCACCCGACAGCTTCACGTTATAACGATCCATTCCCGTAGAACGAACGATACCATCAGAAGTCGTATTACCCAAAGAAAATGAATAGTTTCCTTTATCGAAAGATTGAGCTACATTTACAGAGTTACTCCAAGTAACGCCAGTCTGGAAGAAATCTTTCGCATTATTATAAGCTTGGGGAGTAGCCCATGGATCCAATCCTGCCGCAGCACGCTGAGGCACATAGTATTGTCCATTATGCAATCCACCTTCCGTATATTCATTTTGTACATTACCGCCATATACAGGATCATTCGCCAAGTCAGAGATAGACGGTCCCCAGCTAAATCCCGAATATGGGTTATAAGCACCTTCATTACCTTGTCCATATTCAGTTTGTAACTCAGGTAATGTAGAAACCTTATCAAACGCAAGATTCGTGTTGAATGAGATCTGAGGTTTTCCTTTACGAGCACCTTTTCCGCTCTTTGTAGTAATAACGATCACACCATTAGAAGCACGCATACCATACAACGCAGAAGCGGCTTGTCCTTTCAAGATGTTGATACTCTCGATATCGTTCGGATCTAAGTCTACGGCACGGTTCGCATAGTCAGCTCCACTAACACTACCATTATTCATAGTATCCGTATTAACATCCGCCGTAGAAGCGATCGGCATACCATCGATCACATACAAAGGAGAGTTATCCCCTGTAAATGAACGGGCTCCACGGATCATGATCTTGGAAGATGCGCCTGGCATACCCGATGAGGAAGCGATATCGATACCGGATACTTTACCTTGCAAAGCCCCAGACAAACTAGTGTTAGCACCTTGTGTTAACTCATCCGATTTTACATCTTGCACGGCATAACCTAAAGCTTTCTTTTCCTTTGAGATACCCATAGCCGTAACCACGACCT
>OGNF01003424.1_pt1 | contig 10607 bp, 10 predicted proteins | sample 1573321 | NCBI WGS metagenome assembly OGNF01 (sample SAMEA2581911, study PRJEB24529) | metagenome | biome: Human gut stool | place: China | collected 2011
ACGCGGGCTGACGGAATACGGCTACGACTACTACTGTCATTTCGTCGGCAACGGCATAACGCGTCTCGTCGAACGGGCTTTGCCCGAGGAGTTGCGCACGGCGGATTACGTCGCGGCGGCGCGGCGCGACTTCGTGGACTACTACATCGACCATATCGACCTGCACACGAAGCCTTACGACGGCATTCCCGAACTCGTGGACACGCTCTACCGTTCGGGCTGGAAATTGGCGGTCGCGTCGAACAAGTTCAATGACGGCACACGCAAGTTGGTGAACAAGTTTTTCCCCGACATCCGGTTCTCGGCGGTATACGGCAACCGCGACGGAGTGCCGTTGAAGCCCGATGCGGCACTGCTCCGGCAGATAATGTCGGAGTGCGGCTCGTCGCCCGAGAACTGCTGGATGATTGGCGATTCGGGCATCGACATGCAGACGGCGCGGCGCGCGTGTGTGGAATCCGCCGGCGTAACATGGGGCTTCCGCCCCGTCGACGAACTCCGCGCCAATCTTGCCGACAACATCGCCGAGACCCCCTCGGCTCTCCTGCGTCTGACCCTGCTGTAAGATTCAGGGGATGGGCGGAGTGACGTCGGAGGCTACGATAGCGGGGCGGTAGTCGGGGGCACGGAGGGTGAAGCTGACGTTGCGCAGGTGTAGACCGTCGATATGGCGTGCGTAGAGGCCGTAGGCAGGCAGTTCGCCGAACATATGGAATTCCGGATAGGAATCGCGCATCTCGGGCACATCGTCCCAGCGGTAACGGCCTATGTAGCCCATCCCTTTTGTGCCGCGTCCGGGATGCGATACCTCCATGTTTTCAAGCGTTATATTGCTGATTTTTGCGTCGGGTAGCCCTGTGATGCTGTTGGGAAACGGATTGTGGATTGTGTTGATATCCGGACCCCGGAGGTCGTAGGCCTCGTCGGGACGCCCGAAGGGGATTTCACAGCGAAGATTTCGGATTACGACATTCGACATGCTTCCCGGATGCTCGCCGCGCCTGTGGCCGAGGCGCACGAAGAAGGCGTTGCCGGTATTGACGGCGTCGATGCCGTCGACCTCGATGCTGTCGACCACAGCTCCGTCGACCGATTCGATGGCTATGGCCGAGCGGAACGTATCGGCCACGCGGATGCGCTCCACCCTGACTCGGCGGAAGCCGCCGAAACTCTCCGTGCCCATCTTGATGGCGTTGGCGCTGCTGCGCACATCGCAGTCGGATATGCGTATGTTGTAGCATCCCGAAGCGGGATTGAAGGATTTCAGCACTATGCCGTCGTCGGCCGAATTGATGCGGCATTTCTCGACCACCACGTCGCGGCAGTCGGCTATGTCGATACCGTCGTTGTTCCAGTAAGCGCGGTTCACGAAGTCGATGCCGGAAATCACCACATCGGTGCATCCGTTGAGCGAGAGACCCCACGAAGCCGACGCGCGCAGATTTACGCCCAGGATTCTCACACCCGTGCAGAATTCTATGTCGAGCAGCTTAGGCCGAATCGAGGGACGCATGCGGCGGCGGTTGTAGTTAGGGTCGACCCGGACACCAGTATGGTGGAGACTGTCGATTGCCAGGGCCACATCGAGGCCGCGGCCGTCGATAGTACCCTCCCCTTCGATTAGTATATCAGAAGCATCACGCGCCACGATGAGCCCCATCTGAGGTTCCGAGCATTTGTCGGCCTGAGGGGTAGAGGAGGCTGAACCAACGGCATACCCCTGATAATCAAAAGGATTTACACTGCCAAGAATAGTCGCGCCACGGCTCAGGCGCAATCGGGTGCCCGAAGGGAGACGGAGCGTGCCGCTGACGTATGTGCCGGGGTCGACCACCAGAGTACCCCCTACGGAGGCAACTGAATCGACAGCACGCTGAAGACCGTCCGTCTGCACCTTCCTGGAGTCCGGGCGAATTCCGAACGAGGAGGTATGGACTGTACGCGATGCGAAAGCAACCGGAGCGCTGAGTATCAGCACACTTATGGCAATCAGGATTTTTCGAAGCATATTCAGGCTCAGATTCAAGGTAAATCAAACAATGGGAAAGCTGTCGCCTGCAAAGATATGAACTATTGCGCGGAATCGAAAACCGTGGGCTCCTCACGCAATGAAAATCCGGATAAAAAAATCGAAACCGGGCTCGATTCACATCGATCCCGGCTCCTTCCTTATTGGCATTTGTATATGAAACAAACTTATCAGTATATCTTGAAGGGCTGCACCGCGTTGCACAACGAAGGCAACCTTGTCGTTCGTTTTGTATACTCCAATTAATCAATCATTCATTCAATCAATCATTACATTCAATCAATCATTATCATGAAAAAATTCTCTTCTGTTTCAGTGAGACCTTCTGACGGGAGGGCTCAATAAGCCACTTTGTCGGCTTTATCGGCCCATTTCTCGAAGGCCCGGATGGTGAATGCGTTGTCCATGTGGATACATGGAATGGCGCGTTCCACTCTCGGGCGGGCGAGCTCCTTGTAAAGGAATTCGTCGGAATTGATGCGGTCGGCATCCTGCTGCGTGTTGCCGAAGAAAATCCGGCTTACGCCCGCCCAGTAGAGCGCCGAAAGGCACATCGGGCAAGGCTCGCAGGAGCTGTAGACGGTGCATCCCTTAAGCGAGAAAGTCTGCTCTTTACGGCAAGCTTCGCGGATGGCGTTGACCTCGGCATGTGCCGTGGGATCGTTGGTAAGCGTCACGGAATTTGCTCCGGTGGCGATTACCTTGCCGTCGCGAACTATTACCGCCCCGAACGGCCCGCCTCCGCGGTCTACGTTTTCTTCAGCGAGGCGCGCTGCCATTTCCATGAAGCGCACATCCTCCGGGGTGAAAGGATATTCATCGTGTTTCATAATCTCTGTCTGTTTGAAGTTTCGGAAATATTGTGTTCTGGTTCCACAATCCGGGGCAAGATGCCCCTGTTAGCGGACTACCGACAGCCGACGGGAAGAGTCCCGCAGTCTGCCAAAATTAAAACACATCCGAACTGCAAATAGTTAATCCGTCACATCAGGCGTTCAACACCCGTAAGGTGGTGACGCAAGAGGGAGAAGCCCCGTCAATCGCCATGAGCCCGTCGGAACGAAAAAACTTCCATAACGGAGCATAGCGAATGGAAACTGCCGGACAAGAGTGTCAGCCGGCGTCAGCTCCATGTTCCCGCGTGCGGATTGCAACGGGAAGCAGGGGCGGATTCAAAAAAATAGCGGTCGCTTTGATTCGTTTTTATGGTATAGCGATTGGTCGGTAGCCGAATTTTTGAATTTTTCCCTTGCTATGTATAGGTCTTAACTTTGGTAAATTGCAGAGATTCGATTGGCCTGCTGCTGGCTGTGGGGCATAATGTCCCACAGATTTACAAGGCAAATTAACGAAAAAAAGTAAAAAGGATAAAGATTTCCCTGCTTAATTTTTGTTAAGATTGCAAGAAATGGGATTTTGTAGCCATTTTATACACAATTTATTCCAATCTTACCCAACAGACACCCTGACTACATACGCAGAGCTCGCGCTGACAGACATCAGGGCCGATGTACGCATTCCGACTATCCAGAGAACCGTATCTGCCGCCGTGAGAAGCCATACGGCACTTTTTTCGTCGGCGGAAAGGTGGGCATCGGAGAAGACATCGCTCACCAGCCGCGAACCACGCATGCCGAGGGGCCGGATACGATCGCCCTGCCGCCAATGGCGCAGCTGCAATCCGCGCGGGGAATTTTCATAAGTGCGGAGAAGTGCATCGCGGTCGAACCACGCCACGGAAGGATTGCGCATCGGAGCGAATTCCGACCGCGGGAGCACCTCGAAATTTAACGGCAGCGGGCCGGAAAGCGTCCCACCTTCCGCTATAAGCGGGCAAGGCACGGCGATACATACATCTGTAGTGTTCACTTCGTTGAGCGGAACAAGCCTTGAACGGTTAAGCTGAAACGAGGCAAGCCCGTCGGCCGAGAGGAACCGGCCACCCGATCGGCCGCCGACGAAAGACTCGAGAGCGTGTCGGGCCGTTTCAATGCCGAAAGGAGCACGCATATTCATAAGATGCCATAGCAAAGTGGGCGCCTCGGGAGTATGCGACACTGCCTCCATATCGATTGCCCCCGATGAATCCACCAGTCGAGGCATCTCCCTGGAAATCAATGCTTCGAGCAGACGCCGGTCAGCCGAGATATTGCCGATCGTCCTCTCTACTCCTGCGATAAATCCGGGCTGAGCCGCCTCAATGGCAGGAAGCAGACGATTGCGCCACACGTTGCGGCGGCAGTCGTCAACCAGATTGGTAGAGTCGACGATATAATCAAGTCCACGCCGGCGCAGATAATCAAGTATCATCGACTTGGACACGCTAAGCAGCGGGCGCACGAAACGTCCGCGTCGCTCCGGAATGCCACACAGGCCGCGCAGCCCCGACCCGCGCGCAAGGTTGAGCATAAATGTCTCCACATTGTCGGCACTATGATGCCCGAGGACCACCACGGCGACGTCGGCCGAAAGCATCTCCTCAAACCAGGCGTAGCGTAAGCGACGGCACGCCATCTCCACCGATTCGCCGGCAGCCTTTGCTTCGGCCGCGGCATCGAAGTGAACACAGCGGAATTCGCAGCCGGAGGCTTCGGCCGCCGCGCAGGAGAAAGCTTCGTCGCGGTCGCTTTCGGCACCGCGCAGATGGAAATTACAATGCAACGCCACACACCGCATTCCCGCGGCCACCGAAGCGGCAAGGAGCGCCATCGAATCGGCACCGCCGCTCAGAGCCACGCCCACAAGCGCATCGGGCGCGAGGCCGAGGCGGCCGTAGAACCCGGTCACCGCAACCTGCAGCGGATGTTCGCAATCGGCTCGCATATATGCTTAAATATCAAATTTGCAGATGCATAGGCAGACAGCGCAACAGATAGTTGCGTGCCACGCTCCATGGGATTATGGTATCGTCGCTGTCGGGCATCAGCGGAACGGCCCGCTCGTTGAGGGCAAAGCGCACATAGACGCGCCCCTTGGCGGTCTTGAAGAGCACCATCTGCAGATTGGCCGCCATGGGTACAATATCGAAATCGCGCCAGTGGAGAGCCACGGTGTCGAAATAGTTCGTAAGATAGTAGCAGCCGCGCAGATGCATGAGCGAAAGCAAGGGCATGAGCGTCTCCGCATGGCCGAAACGCAGTTGCACTGTGGCGTCGGCTTTCCCCTCGGCAGCTGCATCGGCCGTGGAAATCAGATCCTGAAGAAGAGCCACGGCCACATCGGCCGGCTCGGTGGAAAGCGTGCTGGCGCTGCGTTTCAGGTAGTGACCCAGATTCTCGCAGGCCCAGAGGGCGTTGAGTTCGTCGGGCTTGAAATATTTGCCGAGGTCAAAATCCATCCCCATGGCCGGAAGTCCCCGGAGCACGGAATACACTTCCCAGCTCAACGCGGCAGCTTCGCCGTGGGATAGCTCCTCGCCTTTCGCACTCACAAAACGACGGCCTGGCGCCGCGGGAGCCGTGGTCTCGAAAAACATATCGTAAATACCCTGCCAGGGCTTGGCCTTATACCACTCCACGAAATCGCCGACAACGTCGAACGGACGCATGAGCAGTGAGTTCTGGCGCCCGGAGGAGGTATAGATCTCTATTTCGTTGTCGAGGCGGTCGAGCTGATGGGTAAATTCATACATGCTCATCACGCAGCGCGGGGAGTAGGAACTGATGGCCTCCACCTTATTTCCGGCCTCGAAAAGCTTCGGATACGACCGCAGCATGCGCGTGGCGATTCCCCGCTGCTCGGCCATGCCCAGCGAGTCGAGCGCGCCCCAGCGGTTGTGGGAAATCTCGATTATGCCGCGCACCAGAGCGAGCACCTCGCGCCCCGTGGCTGTGAGCATTCCGGCCGAATCGGCCTTGGCAAGCTTTTCGGCAAGTTTCACCGAAGGCGCGGCCGACGAAAGGTAGCGGGCTCCATGACGCCCCACATGGTTGAGGAAGATCGGCGTAAGCGAGTCGGGCACCTCGGCAAGACCCTCGGGTACGGGATAAGGACGCGCCGAGCCGAGACATTCGGTGGTGGTATAGTGAGTGGCGGTCGGGTCGGCCGACTGGGCCTTATCGGTGGCCGCACTCAGAGAGAGGGCGCCCGCAAAGGCCGCTGCCGCGATTATGAGCCGGATATGTTTCATATTCAGATTTGATTTGCTATCTTTGCTAAATAATTAGCCAAAGTTAAGAAAATTTCGGCCAAATGCCAATCCATTTCGGCAGGGACTCAGTCAGGAAATAATTTCAGCAACGCAATGACAGCAGAGCACACAAACGGCAACATCTCCGAAGAGCTCGCCACCCTCGACGCCCGCATCGCCGCCGACGGCAACAACGCCTCGCTCTACATAGAGCGGGGGAAGCTTCTGTGGAAGCTCGGACGCCGCGGCGACGCCATCTCCGACTACCGCCGGGCGGCCGCTCTCGATCCCGACGGCCCCGGCCGACTGCTGGCTGAGCATTCCGACGCGATAATGGATTTCTTCAATCCCGACCTGCTTAATCCCTGAGCGTTCGCTCCACCCTCCCACATTTCTCCACCGCAATGAAATTCAAGCCGTTCACCCTCAATATCGCCGGCCGAATCAGGAAATACGACCGCCCGGCCGTAATGGGAATCCTAAACGTGACGCCCGACTCCTTCTATGCCGATTCGCGCACTCCCGAAGCCGATGCTATCGGGCGCCGGGTAGAAAGGATGCTGACAGAGGGCGCCGACATGATTGATGTGGGCGGCTACTCTTCGCGCCCCGGCGCCGACGAGGTCAGCGCTTCCGAAGAGACCGAGCGCGTATGCCGGGGTATAGAGGCTGTAAGGAGCCTGAGCGCCGACATCCCGGTGTCGGTCGACACCTTCCGCGCCGATGTGGCCGAGGCCGCAGTGGTCGCAGGCGCCAATATAATCAACGACATTTCGGGCGGGACAGCCGACGAGGCGATGTTCGCGACCGTGGCGCGGCTTAAGACTCCGTATGTTCTGATGCACATGCGCGGCACCCCGCAGACAATGCAGCAGCTCACGGATTACACCGACGTTACAGCCGACGTGATTGCCGAACTCTCCGCCCCGCTCCATCGCCTTCAGCTTATGGGCGTGGCCGACGTGATAATCGACCCAGGATTCGGATTTGCCAAGACCACCGAGCAGAATTACGAGCTGATGCGCAATCTGCCTGCAATCGAATCGATGCTCGGGCGCCCGGTGCTCGTAGGCATATCGCGGAAATCGATGATTACCCGGATTGCCGGCTGCACACCGGCCGAAGCCCTTCCGGGCACGATAGCACTCGACACATTTGCCGCGATGGCCGGAGCATCGATTCTGCGCGTGCACGACGTCGGTGCGGCCCGTCAGGCGCTCGACGTGACGCTCGCGATCGAGGGGCAGTTTCCCGCTTCATTCCACTAACAGCCAGACCGCCATATGATTGAATCATTCGGAATAAAAGATGTGCTCGACATTCTGATCGTGGCCCTGATGCTTTATTATCTCTACAAGATAATGAAGGAATCGGGCACAATCAACATATTCTACGGTGTGCTCGCGTTCATTCTCGTATGGGTGGTGGCCGCCGAGATTCTGGAGATGAAGCTTATCGGCACGATTCTCGACAAGGTGATGAGCATCGGGCTGCTGATTCTGGTGATTATCTTTCAGGACCAGATCAAGCGCTTTCTGGTGGAACTCGGGTCGAAAAAACGATGGACGTTTCTCACATCGCTCTTCCATCACCGCGACAAAGATACTGAAAACGACATACATACGCGAGTGATGCCCATCGTGGTGGCGTGCATCAACATGTCGAAAAGCAAGACGGGCGCCCTGATAGTAATACAGCAGGACGTATCGCTCGAGAACTACGAAAAAAGCGGCGACGAAATCGACGCGCTGATCAACAGTCGCCTTATCGAGAATATATTCTTCAAAAACTCGCCGCTCCACGACGGCGCGATGATAATCGACGGCGGAAAAATCAAGGCCGCCGGCTGCATCCTCCCCGTGAGCCACGACCGCAACGTGCCGCGCTCGCTGGGGCTGCGCCACCGCTCGGCGCTGGGCATCTCGCAGGCCACCGATGCCTTCGCCATAGTGGTGAGCGAGGAGACCGGCGCCATCTCCACCGCCTACCGCGGCAAACTCTCCACACGCCTGACCTCCACCGAGCTCGAAAAGCGACTCTCCGCCCTCACCTCCATCTAATCCACCCCCGCAAAAAAATCAGGCCGGATTTGGTTGGATGACAGCAAAAAATACTATCTTTGCCGACGAATAGAAGTGCGCTTTGCCGCCCTTCTATTCCATACATACTATTAAAAAGCGTTTACTCAGACGCTTGGTTCTTGATGCCACGGAACTTCGCAACCTCCAGACTAACAGTCAAGAATCGAGCAAAAGTAGACGCCCTTGTCGACGTGCATACCGACACGCCGGCCGCTCTGCGCCGCAGGATTCCGCATCCTCCGGCCAAGGCTGCCCTAAAAGTCGTAGGCATATTCATGGCGCGGGCCTCTGCATTTGCTTGTTTCGTAACTGTTAATGGCAATGCGAAGGACACGTGGCATATGAAACAGGCTATGGTACAGACTCCTGCGCTTTTTCATTCAAAATGCCTCCTGCAGGGGAGTCGACGAGGCCGAAAAAGTAGTTAAGCTATGCGCAAAATCCTGTTGCTGCTGTGTGCGATTGTCGGCGCACTGACGTTCACCTCCGAGGCAGCAAAAAAAATCAAAATCAACGTTATTCCTGAGACGGCTAAAATTTATATCGACGGCCAATTGGTAGGAGAAGGAACTTATCAGGTTAAATTCGAAAAAGGTGTAGATTTCTATGTAGTGAAAGCCGAAGCTCCAGGCTATATCACCCGAACATACCGTCTTCTCAAATCCAACCCCAAAAACACAGTGCTTTACGTTCTCCCGGAGGATGATGCTTTCAATTCTTCAATCGGCAGCGAGGACGGCAACGACATTGCAAACCGATGGTTTGAAGTGACATGTCGAAAAGACATGTCGGAAGACGTGGTATGGAAACGCCTTATCAGCGTTTGCACTAATTATTTCGACAACATCGAGGTGCGCGATAAGACAGCCGGCTGGATTAAAACCCAATGGCATACGGATCCTCTTCGCAACACCACTGTACGCACACGTCTAGAAGTACGCATGCAGTTTAAGGATGAAGATGTTCTTGCCTACCGTGTACGCATTTCGGTTGAGAAAAAAGACAATGACTGCCGTGGAAGGGACTGCTTCAAGCCTTACGACCGTTTGCTTCGCAAATACGAACCCCTTGTACAGGAACTCCAGACTTCGGTAGGCGGAGGCGAATAAACCTTTATTTCCACAATATTATATATAGTCATGAAATTCAACCGCATACTTATTGTGGCTGCCGCCATGGCGTGCATGGCGGCATTCAATGCCGACGCGCGTCTGCTTGAGAAACTCTCCGACAAAATGAAGCAGATAACCCACAAAGAGCAGTCCTCAAAAGAACCGACCGCAGAAATGGCATATGATGCCGAACAGCAGGGAGATGAGTCGGTGTTCCGCACAACCGACCTGACTATCGACTCCAAAATCAAGGAGCAGATAGAGAAGAGTCTCGCATCAGATATGAAGGATATGCTGATGGAGTTCGACATGCAGCTCGTAGCCATCAACGACCCTCAGTACGAGTGGTCGCAATACGACGACAAGCTCGGCAAATCCGAACTGAAGGACGATTACCTTCAGCTTGAATCGAAAAAGGATGAAACGCCTGCGCTGGCCGTCACAGAAATATCCTATTTCAATCCCGACACCCCATTTCTGTTCGGCGTATGGCTTAAGGAAGCCGACATCAACGATGAAAAAGGGGTGGGAATCGTATTCGACTATGCCGACAACCGCAATTACAAATCCATACTAATAGCGAAGAAAAACTATATGTACACCGTATGCAAGGACGGCGTGACCTCCATCGTGAAGCGCGGTCTTGTAAAGCACGGAAAGACCGGCATCAACATGATTATCCGCCTGGACGGAGGCAAGATGTACTTCTATCTTAACGGGCTGGAGCAGGCTACCGTCAACAAGGTATCGGCTGAAAACCTCAATTTCGGCGTAATCGTATCGCCGAAAGGCAAATGCAAGGTAGCAGCCTATACATTCGGGGTTCCGGCCGAAACATCAGAATCCGAGCAATCGACTTCGGAAACCTGATTACACCCATACCGCATCCTTCTACCGCGCGGCGCCATGGCCTTTTAGGCCTTGGCGCCGCTGCTCTCCATTATTCAAAATATCGGGCTAAAGCCCGAAGCGCAAACAAATCAGGAGGCTGGAGCAGGCTGGGAACCCTTTTGGCTACCCGTAGAAGTTTTATTATCAAATCTGTTTGCGCTCAGAGCTTTAGCTCGTGCGTTAGCTTTCACAGTTTGCCGACAGCTATCTTTTGGGCGAGGAGGTTCATGGAAAGGCAGGTTTGGCGCGAGAGCGGACCGGGGATGCCGACGGAGATAATGAGCAGCCTTCCGGATTCGCATAGGTGGAATTCGCGGCCGACAGGCTTGTAGCGCTCTCCCATCAGTTCGTTGATGATGAGAATT
>OGNF01003427.1_pt1 | contig 10599 bp, 8 predicted proteins | sample 1573321 | NCBI WGS metagenome assembly OGNF01 (sample SAMEA2581911, study PRJEB24529) | metagenome | biome: Human gut stool | place: China | collected 2011
TCAGCCACAAAAATCGCATAACCGACATGAATACAGAGATTAGCAATTCCCTATTAACAGATTTTAAGAGACACTAGTGATATCGTATTATATTTGCAGTGTATTAAATTTATACATATATGAAAAAGGTCCTTTTTATTCTTACGCTATGCTTGATAAGCATTTGCGCAAAGGCTCAAACGACAGAGTCGAATGAGCTTACGCAAGTTTACTGTGAGGTAACTTGCTATCAGTACAACCTGTTTAAGGCTGACGTTAACGCACTTGTTGATTTCGGTATTGCAGAAAAAGCAAAGTATGCAAATGGCTGGATTTACAACACCGAAAACAACAAAAAGTATTCCTTTGCATCGCCTATGAGTGTATTCGCTTATATGGCTCGCAGAGGCTGGGAATACAAAGATGCCATTATTGTTACTGAAGCTACAACAATGAAAGGCAACACAAATGTTTGGCACTTTATTCTCACTAAGAAAGTCCCAATCGATTTTACTGCCGAAGATGTTATCGGGGATATAGATTATCGCAATAAATGATCTTGTCTTTTCGGAACGCATTGCGGGTCCATAACTTTGTAGCAAAAACTACAATGTTATGGACTCGCTTAATTTTAACTCGGTCGAAACGCTACCGAACCTATCGGCTCGGGCGGCGTTTCAAGTGAACTCGTCAGCGGTCTTCAAAGAAGACGTTGACATCGTGCCGGTCATCATCGACGACACGCTTTCTTATATGCCGTGGGGAGGCGACAACAATATGCCATTCGACATATTGAAACTCATCGAGGACGACGAGACGCTCTCCACGTGCCAAATGTTCAATGCTGAAGTCTGTTTCGGTAGCGGTCTGCGCTACGACACTTGTCTTGCTACTGCCGCCGTCAAGAGCGAAGTCGAGGACTTCTTTCTTGACAATGACATCGCCTCGTATTATCTCGGTGTTTGCCAAGACTTCAAGCATTTTGGCTTTGCCGTGAGTGTGATTATCCTTTCTCGCGATGGCACGAAAATCGTGCGTCTGCTCCGCAAAGAGGCTTGTTATTGCCGCTTCGCTCCTGCCGGCAAGGACGGCAGAATAACACGCCTTCTTTACGCCAATTGGAGAAAGTGCATCGCATCACGGAACGACATTGAGGTGATTGAGATGCTTGATGCGGCTACTCCGTGGCGAGACCTGCAAGACAGGCTCGCCAAGAATACGACCTGCCGCAAGTTTGCCGTTGTCAGCCGTATTCCTACGCCTGACAGCACTTATTATCCCATTCCTTATTACAATAGTTCGTTAAAAAATTATTCATAGGCTAAGCGGCATCTACCGCCAAGCCAAAGAGTTCTTTGACAAGTTTAGCATTTAAAGTCTTGTTCGGGTCAATTCCGCTCAGGTCAAAAAATCTTTTTATGAAATGAGCGTTGACCATCAGAGACTTAATTTGACCAATAGAAAAGGGCATCTTCGTCTGCTTGCTGAGCACCTTAGTGATGTTGACGGCGGCAAGCGAAGCGTTGTAGGCAAAATCCAAAGCCTTTTCATTGCGAGCCTGACAGTCGAGCAATTCCGTGAACTGGTGACCGTCACGGAAACAGAACTCGATCTGAAACCGTGTCCGGTATATGTCATAGACATCTTTGCCACAGACAGAGGTGTCTGTTGAGAAATACAGTCGGTGTACACCTCCGGGCAGATAATGGATTACCAGCCGTATTTTCTGCTTCAGTGACTTGCACCATGCCACAAGTTCAAAGGCTTCGCCCTCCTCGGGCGCGATGTCAAGCCGGGTCATCCTGCTTTTGTCGGGATTGGAGAAGTCAATCTTGCCATCCTTGGTCTTGGGGCGTCCTCTTTTGCCGGTTCGCGGGCCTTCGTAAATGTAATACAGCACGGCATTGGAACGCAGACGGCTTATCAGTGAGAAGCCGATTTCTTTCAGACCCTCGACAAACGGCAGTACGGAGAAAGCGGCATCGGCAACGAGCAATGAAGTGATTTTCAATAAATCAGTACGATACTTCTCCAATACTGACATATACCACTGGCTCAACGTCATATCCTTGGCTTTAAGTTCTGTCGCGTTAAGAGTCTGCACGGCACAAAGCATCATCGCGTCCTTGATGTCTGCATCGACCACAGCGATACCAAGTATCTCAAGTCCATGCTTCACAGCCGAAGCACATCCGGACCAGAACCGACCGACATGGTCTGTCTTTTTGCCCGCTTTGGAGACATAGCTAGGATCGATGGCGATAGCCAGTCGTTTCATGCCATACTGGAAACGGTCGGCGGCGAGGTTCATATTGAAGCACAGCCAGTCGAAATCCTTACGGAATGTCTGGCGGTATCGCTGTTCCTTACGTCTCCCGTAGCGTCCAAGTTGAAGAAAGTTTATCTTTCGCGGTATGCACATGATTAAAATCAGTATCTCGATGATGTTTGCTTTGAAAGTTTTGTTTAACTTTGTAGCGCAACCGAAGAAAGCTCTCCGGCAGATGCCCTCATATTGGTCAAGTAGTTCGAAAATCAGCATGTCTTTAAGTGTCGTAGAATAACCTTAAAGTTACTGAAAATCAGCGACTTGACCAAATTTTTAGTGTTAGATTTTCATGCTAAACATCAGATTTTTAACGGATTAAACACTTGGCTCCTCGGAGCCGTTAACAAATTCTCAAAAAGTAACCGAAGTATTGTTGTTAATAATCAGCAGTCCTTCGGGCAAAACTACATCGGTAAGCTTTTGACAAGAATGAAACGCGCTTTCTCCGATTTCTGTTACCTTGAAGGTCTTGTTGCTGTACGTTACTGTTTCGGGGATGGTTACTTTGCCAGTGTACTCGACATCGCCTTTTACTACGGCGACCGTCATTTCCGGCACGGAGAGGATTTTGTAGAAGACGCCACCTTCTTTGAAGTCGTATTCGTTGGCCGCATACGTACTCAGGCCGCTCAACAGACTGATTATCACAACGAATAACAGGAGCTTTGTTTTCATAAAATAAAGCACGACCCAGGCTCCCGTAAGTCATTGTAAGTATAGGGTTAGCATAAAGAAAGACGTGGGAGTCTGTAACCGTTGTCCGCTCCACAATTCTGAGGTTCTAGCATGACCTTCCAAGTACAGAACGAACAACAAGCAGAACCCACGTCGTATGAAGCTGCTCCAATACCGGAGCTAATAATATACAGTCACCCGAATGGTACGGATATCTACATCCATACCACAGAATATACTAATTTTATCCGCGCCCGATGATTGGTCGCAGACATTCATACTCGTAGGCATCTACCGTTGCAGTGCCCGGACTTGGAATTTGAAACTGCTAGATTTCAGAATTGCCGAGACAAAGCGCAGGATAAACGCCTTTCCTAAATATTATCACTCCTTAAGTTTTTCTCTCTTGAAAAAGCGCACGAGTGAATTCAATCGCAAAATTACAAAAAATATTTCAGTGTGCAAAAAATATTTTCAAAATGTAAAAATTTTATCAAAGTGACCACAAAGACGCACCGCGGAGCCAAGGGGGCGGAGGCCTCCAGGCCTCCGTAAAGTAACGCATCCGTTAAGAAGCCGATTTACGCACCGAGACAATTATGTTGCGTAAACTATTGTAAATCGGATTCCTACTGATGCCTTGCCGCACGTTTGCCTCGTACCCCGCACGCCTGGCGGCGTACGGGGCTACTGCTAAATCTGCTTCCTGACGGAAGCGCTGACGCAATTAAACAGCAACGGGACTGGCACTTACTGCCCTTATTATAACTTAGTAAGCTAAAGGGTAATCATATTACTCCCCCTTTGGCTACGCGGTTCGACTTTTGGCTTTTGCACAAAAAAATCCGCGGCGCGGTGGGCGCTGCGGATTTTTGTTCTTGCTTTCCTTGCTTTTATTTGGGGAGGGAGCATTGCCATTGCCAGGCGTTCTTCATGGTCCGGTCGATGGGCACTTCGGCTTTCCAGCCGAGCACTTCGTTGGCTTTCTTGGGGTCGGCCCAGATTTTCTCGATGTCGCCGGCACGGCGCGGCCCTATCTTGTAGGGGATGTCTACGCCGGTTGCTTTCTTGAACGCGGCGATGAGTTCGAGTACCGAGACGCCGCAACCTGTGCCGAGGTTGAATATCTCGATAGCATCGGTGTCATTGCGGTCGAGCATTCGGCGCATGGCGATGACGTGGGCTTTGGCGAGGTCGACGACGTCGATGTAGTCGCGGATGCAGCTGCCGTCGGGGGTGTTGTAGTCGTCGCCGAATACGGTGAGCATGGGACGGATGCCGGCGGCGGCCTGCGTCATGTAGGGGACGAGGTTTCCGGGAACGCCGATGGGGAGTTCGCCGATTTTGCCGCTGGGATGCGCACCGATGGGGTTGAAGTAGCGCAGGATGATGCTCTTTACGGGAGCGCCGGAGGCTATGTAGTCGGTGATTATCTCTTCGGAAATCTGCTTGGTGTTGCCGTAAGGTGAGGTAGCAGGTTTGATAGGCGCTGTCTCGTCGATGGGGTTCTTGTCAGGCTCGCCGTAGACGGTGCAGGAGGAGGAGAAGACGATTCCCTTGACGCCGAACCCGGGCATGAGGTCAAGCAGGTTGATTAGAGTCGCGAGGTTGTTGCGGTAATAGAGCAGTGGTTTCTGTACCGATTCGCCGACGGCCTTCGAGGCGGCGAAGTTGATGATCCCCTCTATGCCGGGGTTTTCGGTGAAGAGGCGGCGCAGGTCTTCGATGTTGTTGCAGTCCCCCTTGAAGAACACGGGGCGCACGCCGGTGATGGCTTCGATGCCGTCAAGAACTTCGATGTTGGAGTTGGAGAGGTTGTCGATGATAACCACTTCATAGCCGGCTTCGATGAGTTCGACGGCGGTGTGCGAACCGATGTAACCGGTACCGCCGGTTACCAGAATTTTCTGTGCCATAGTATGACTATATTATTAAGGTTCAGAACAGTTTCTCGGGATAGAGGCCTTCCTCGGTGAGACGGCGGAACTGCGCCACGGTGGCGGGACGGTCAGCAGCGTATGTCACGCCGAACCAGCGCGAAGGGGTCTTCTCGACCTTGAGCGTGGCGAGGCCTTTCTCTATCATTTCGTTGACCACGGAGGGGATATAGAACTCAGACTTGAGTTCGCGGCCGTTGTCGCGCAGAAAGTCGCGGAACGACTTTTCGGAGTAGTCGAAATAGTCGGGCGTAAATCCCCACATGTTCATGGAGACGGCGGCGCCTTCGGGGAAGTCAACCTCTTTGCCGTCAACCACTTGGATGAGCCGGCCGTCCTTGCGTTCGATGCCGTGGCACTCCTTGACGTCGGTGAGGTAGCCTTCGGGGGAAACGTGGCAGAGGCCGCGCGACACGCCGCCGTTCTCGCTCAGAGTATTCTCGATGTTGAATCCTACCAGGCAGTATTCCCCTTTCTTGCCTTCCACGCTGCCCAGGAAGTCGGCGAGCACCTTGAAGCTTTCCGGGCCGTAGTAGTCATCGGCGTTGATGACGGCGAAGGGTTCTTTAATGACGTCCTTACCCATGAGGACGGCGTGGTTTGTGCCCCAGGGTTTGGTGCGTTCGGGGTCGATTTCGAAACCTTCGGGAATCTTGTCCACGCTCTGGTAAACGACCTCTACCGGCACATGGCCCTCATATTTTTTGAGCACTTTCTCGCGGAACTCCTCCTCGAAGTCTTTACGGATAACGAACACTATTTTGCCGAATCCGGCGCGCAGTGCGTCGAAAACGGAGTAGTCCATTATGGTTTCGCCGGCGGGGCCGACGCCGTCAAGCTGTTTGAGGCCGCCGTAGCGGCTACCCATGCCGGCGGCAAGGATAAATAAGGTAGGTTTCATATCTCTGTCATTTGTTATCTTTTGTTTCTTATTTCTTTCGTATATTCATCATGATGGTGAGCAACAGGTCGAAGCACACTATCTTGGAGTTGGCGTTGCGCAATATGTCCTCGCGGGCTTCGCCGACGGCCTGCGACATCTGCCGTATGTTGGCGCTGTTGACGAACGGCGAGAAGCGCGCACTGAAAGCCTCTTCCGGCTCCGAAAGCATGGTGAGCTCCGGGCGATGCAGGTTGTAGACGAAATTCTCGCGCAACATGGCGCCGGTGTAGCTCAGGAATCGCGCGGCTTTGTCACGTCCCATTGCGGCGACGGTTTCCGACTGCTTCTTGAGGTCGGTCATCTTGCGGGCGTATGCGGAGCGCATTATGTCCTGGAAAAGGTTTCGGAACTCGGCTGCCTCCACGTGGCTGTCCACGCTTTCGAGCGCACGGCCGGGGCTTCCTTCGGCCAGGCGCGCCACGGCGGTGGCACCGGCGGAGTCGAGTCCCTTCTCCGTTTCGAGAAATGAGGAAACCAGCGCGTCGGGTAGCGGGCGGAAGTTGATCTGCTGCGTGCGCGAGAAGATGGTGGGGAGAATCTTGCCAGGCTCGTTGCTTACGAGCAGGAAGATAGTGTCCGGGAAAGGTTCCTCTATGATTTTCAGCAACTTGTTGGAGGTATCGGCGTTCATGCGCTCGGGGAGCCAGATGATGCACACCTTGTAGCGGGCGCTGAAGGTGGATAGCGAAAGGTGGTGCAGGATGCGGGCGCTCTCGGTGACGTAGATTGTCAATTGCGAGTTGCCGGCGTTTACGGCGTCCATCCAGCGGTTGTATGGCATATAGGGGAAGTCGGCGAGGAAGGAGCGCCATTCCGGGAGGAAATCGTCGCAGATTTCCTTCTTGTCGGCCTTGCGCCTGATGATTGGGAAGACATACTGTATGTCGGGGAAATTCAGCGCGGCAGCCTGCCGGCAGGCCGGACAGCGTCCGCAGGAATCGCCGTCGGCGGGATTCTCGCAGGCCAGGTATTGCGCGAAGGCGCGCGCCATCTGCATCTTCCCCAGTCCCGCACGGCCCGAAAACAGCAGGGCGTGCGGTATCCGGCCGGTAGAGACCATCTGCCTTAACCTCTCTTTTACCTCTTCGTGACCTATTACATCTGAGAATTTCATTGCAACCACAAAGTTAATAATAAATTCGGTTTTTCGCAATATATTACTCCACTTTTTATTTTCCCGACACGCTTTTTAACGGCGAAACTTGCGGGAATCGGAATTTTTCACTACTTTTGCTGTACTTATGAATACTTTTTTAGCAGCCATAGCCAAGGGGTACGCCCGGCGCTACAACAAAGAAATGTCGCGACTCTGCTTCGTCTTCCCCGGACGGCGAAGCGCCACCTTTTTCCTCAAACACCTAAAGGAGGAATCCGGCAACCATCCTATCATCGCTCCCCGCACCTGCACCATCGAGGAGCTGATGTGCCGACTATCCGGCACCATTGCCGACAACCGCATCGACCTCCTGTTCCTGCTCTACGACTGCTACCGCGAAGTGCTCCGCGAGAAAGGCATCACCGACAAAACGGCCGATTTCGACCTGTTCCGCTCCTGGGGCGAGACGGTGCTCTCCGACTTCAGCGACGTGGACAACCATCTCGCCGACGCCGACCAGCTCTTCAAGAACGTGGCCGACTACAACGAAATAAGCACCGACTACCTCACCGACGAGCAAAAGGAGGTGATGGAGAAGTATTTCGGCATCGAAATTCCCGATGCCCACGAGAGTTCCCGCACGTTCTGGAAGAATTTCCGCAAAGGGGACGCGGGCGGCTCCGACGGCACCGGAGCGTCGCGCCTGCACGAGCGCTTCCTATACCTGTGGCAGCTTCTCGCGCCTATCTACCACAAATTCAACGGGCGGCTGCGCGCCGAAGGCCTCTCCTACCCCGGAATGTCGGCACGCACCGCCCTGCAGCGGCTGAAAAGCGACGGCGCCACGCTGCTCCCCGACGACAAATATGTGTTCGTGGGCTTCAACGTGCTGAACAAGGTAGAGACCCGCTTCTTCCAACGCCTGCAGGATGCGGGCAAAGCCATGTTCTACTGGGATTATCTGCCGGGCCACGACGAGCCGATGGCGGACTTCGTGTGGGACCTCAACGGCGCGCCGATGGCCGAAGAGCATAACAGCGCCTCACATTTCGTGAAGCGCGATATAAAAGCCTTCAACAAGCCGGCGTGGCTCGACCTCACGGAGGCCGAATCCGGGGGTGTTCCCGGCAACATCACCGTAATTTCCTCGCCCTCAAACGCTTTCCAGGCAAAGATAGTGGGCATCGAGTTGCAGAAACTGCACAAAATGCAGGAACAGAAGGAGTTTGACGAGGCGGAGATAGCCGTAGTGCTTCCCGACGAGAACCTGCTGTTGCCGCTGCTGCACTCGCTTCCGGAGACCATCGACCGCGTGAACCTGACAATGGGGTGCTCGCTGCGCTACACGCCCTGCGTCTCGTTCGTACACCTGCTGTCGCGGCTCCACGCGCGGGCACGGCATTCCGGCGCCGGAGTCTTCTTCTTCGAGGATGTCGATGCCATTCTCTCCCACCCTTTCGCGGCGCTGCTGCTCGGCCTCGACAAGCTCGACAAGCTGAAAAAAGACCTCAAACGCCACCGCGCCTACATCAGCGCCGACCGCCTGCACGTCAACGAAGGCGCCAAGGCTCTCTTCACCATGCTTCCGCAGAATGCAACACACCGCGAAGTGACAGATTACATTGCCGGGCTTCTGCGCACTGTCAATTTCGTCCTCTCGCTGGAGGAAAATGAGGAACCGCAGGAGGAAGCAGCCAACCAGGAGGAGGCGCAGGGTACATACGCCCGCTCCTGGTCGCTTACGCGGGCGGTCATCGACTCATACCTGCGCGCGCTGATTTGCCTCGACACCGCCTGCACGCAGCGCGACGTGAAGCCCGACCGCAACACCACCTTCATACTTACCGACCGCCTGATTGCCGGCGAGAAAATAAACTTCGAGGGAAAGCCGCTTCAAGGCTTGCAGATAATGGGTCTCCTGGAGACACGCTCGCTCGACTTCAAGCACCTCGTCATACCTTCGATGAACGAACGCATCTTCCCGCGCCGCATCCGCCGCAAGACGTTCATTCCGATGAGCCTGCGATTAGGTTTCGGGCTGCCCACCAACATTTCGCAGGAGGCCATCTTCGCATATTACTTCTACCGGATGATTTCACGCGCCGAGTCGGTGACGATGATCTACGATGCACGCAACGACGGCACCAAGAGCGGCGAGCCGTCGCGATTCATACACCAGTTGAAAGAGCTTTATGCCCGCGGCCGCATCCGCACCGTAGACTACTCCTTCGACCTCCTGGACCACGAAACGCCTGAAATCACCGTCCAGAAGTCGGACGCCGTGATGAACACGCTCCGCACTTTCCTTCTCCCCGCGCCGGAACGTCGCATCTCCCCCTCCTCCTTCTCCAAATACCTGCAGTGTCCGCTCCAGTTCTACTATTCCTACATCCTGGGGATAAAGGTGGACGAGCCGGTTGCGGAGTTCATGACCGAAATAGACCAGGGCAACGTCATCCACCACGCCATGATGGAGCTATACATGGGCGACCCCGACACCAAGGGAGGGCTGCTGCCCGAGCCGCGCGTGCTGACGCCCGACACCTTCGGCAAGATGCTGAATCCGAAGACCGGAATCATCCGCGACGCCGTGCGCCACGCCATCAACAAAGAATACCTGAACCTCGCGCCCGACACGCCGCTGCGCGGAGAGGCCGCGATGCAAGCCAAGGTTATCGAAAAAATAGTGCGCCGGATGGTGCGTCACGACAGCGAATACAAACAACTCGAAATCATCGGCTGCGAGGTGGAAATCTTAGGCGCGATGCCCGTCTCGGGAGGACGCGAAGCGGCTCTTAAATTCATCATCGACCGCATCGACCGCGTCACCGGCCAGGACGGCACGAAGCAATACCGCGTCGTGGACTACAAGACCGGCAGCGCCAACGCCGAAGCCGAAAGCACCGACGAACTCTTCCGATGCACGTATAACTCGAAATATCTATTCCAGCTCCTGTTCTACTGCTACTTCATGCGCCGGGACAGGCGCCTGAAACATATCGGAGACGTCGCGCCAAGACTCTTCGACACGAAGAGCGCAACTATGGTGGTGCCGAAAATAGACAAACTGCCTATCGCCGACTTCGAGGAGAAACTTGAGGCTGACTCCACCCCGGGCAAGGAGAAAGGATTATCCGTGGACGGCAAATCGGCCGCCGAAATATTCGAGGAAGGTTTCTCCGAAGCAATGGAGGGACTGTTCTCCCGCACCGAGACTTTCACGCAGACGCCTGACATTTCCGTCTGCCGCTTCTGCAACTTCAAAGACGTCTGCCGCCGCTGACCTGCGTACTGTACCTTCCTTGTGAAGCACCGGTTGTCGTGAACCAACAGTTTTCTGGAAAACCTATGGAGACGGCCGTGTTGAACATATTCAAGGAGGGAAATGTTAGAATGACTGTAAAGCCGACATTTACATATTCCTACATTTCCAACTTAATGACTCAAAGAAAACACGGTATGAATAATTTGGTACAGAAATTCAAAGCGTTAAGCATAGGTATCCTCGTGGCAGGAGCCGCCTGTATTCCCGAAGTTTCAGAAGCTTGCACCCGTGCCGTATATCTGGGTCCTGACGGCATGGTGGTGACCGGACGCACAATGGACTGGAAGGAGGATCCGCAATCCAATATATATTTCT
>OGNF01003435.1_pt1 | contig 10575 bp, 8 predicted proteins | sample 1573321 | NCBI WGS metagenome assembly OGNF01 (sample SAMEA2581911, study PRJEB24529) | metagenome | biome: Human gut stool | place: China | collected 2011
TTGTCGCAGTGCCTTTTCTATTTGTAGTATAGTGATTTTTTTTTGTTTTGTCAAGTGGCGGAAGGATATACGATGGAGTGCAGATTGAAAGCAAAAAAATGCGGCGGCTGTCCGATGCTGGGGCTGGATTATGCCGGGCAGCTCAAACAAAAAGAAGCCGCTGTCCGTAAGCTGGTGGGGAAATACGGCCCGGTGGCTCCCATCCGGGGCGCGGAAAACCCCTGCCATTACCGCAATAAGGTGATCTCTACCTTTGCAGCGGGCCCCGGCGGGAAACTGGTGTCCGGCATCTATGCGGCAGGCACGCATAAAGTGCTGCCCGTGGAAAGCTGCCTGCTGCAGGACGAAGTGCTGGACACCGTGATGCAGGCGGTGCGGGCGGCGGCCAGCACCTGCCGCTACCAGCCTTACAATGAGGACAAGGGCACCGGCCTGCTCCGCCACTGCCTGCTGCGGCGCGGTGTGGTGTCCGGGCAGGTGATGGTGGTATTGGTGACCGCCCAGCCGGTTCTGCCCGGGGCGAAAAACTTTGTCCGCGCTCTGCTGGCCGAAGCCGAAAAGCGCCATGTCCCTGTGACCACCGTGGTGCAGAACTACAACCCTCGCCGCACCAGCGTGGTGCTGGGCGAAGAGGAAAAGGTGCTCTACGGCAAGGGCTTCATTCTGGATACCCTCTGCGGCAAGACCTATGCCCTGAGCCCCCGGAGCTTCTACCAGATCAACCATGACCAGACCGAGGTTCTGTATGGTCTGGCCGTGGAAGCCGCCCGCCTGACCGGCAAAGAGGTGGTGCTGGATGCCTACTGCGGCATTGGCACCATCGGTCTGACCGCCAGCGGCAGGGCAAAGCAGGTGGTGGGCGTGGAGCTGAACCGGGACGCTGTCCGGGATGCCATCGGCAACGCAAAGCACAACAACGTGAAAAACACCCGCTTCTTTGCCGCCGATGCCACCCAGTGGATCACAGAAGCAGCGGCCGCCGGGCAGAGAGCAGATGTCATTTTCATGGACCCGCCCCGCGAAGGCTCCACCCCCCAGTTCATCGAGAGCGTGGCCCGCATGGCCCCCAAACGGGTGGTCTATGTCAGCTGCAACCCCGAGACCATGGCCCGCGATCTTGCCCTCCTGACCGCCAAAGGTTACCGCGCCGAGGGCTTTACCCCTGTTGATCTCTTCCCCCAGACCGCCCATTGTGAGGTGGTCGGCGCGCTGGTGAGGGGGCAGACTAGGGTGGATAGCTTACAGTGGAGTTGGGATAACCGGGGAAGGTAAAGCTTGGTGCATAATTGAATCCGCGAAAAATTCATGTTCTCTTATGGTGAGTAGAAATAAACGCCAGAAAGGAATGTAATTATGAAAAAGTTGAAAGTAACTGTCGGAAAAAATGCACCAGTGCGGAGCTTTGCATCTCTGCCAGAAGAACAAAAGGATCTTCAGAGATTTAGAAAAATAAAAGCAATGATGTGCCCTTGTTGTGGAGAGACAATGTTGCTGGTAGATAATGTGTGGGTTTGCCAGAAGTGTTCGTATTGTATTGCACAAAGCGATATGTTATCAGGTGAGATATTCTGATTTTGCGATCATTGTGGACGGTTTCTGAATGTTCAGCCCGGATTTTTAACGCTTTCTGGAGCATGGAAATGCGTGGCCTGCGGATTTGCAAATGATGTAAGTAAAGATAATATCATTGATTGAAACTTGAGAGGAAAGGCTATATGCTGAATATAAAAGACGCATTGTATAGCGGAATCCATACTGTGCAGGAGAATGCAAAAAAGATCAATGAGACTGTTACTCCCGGTATTGTACATGGTATCGAAACTGCTGCAACTAAAACCGGAGATGCATTGACTGCCGGAAAGAACACAGTTGTAAATACAGGTGCTGCCGCAAAGGATGCTGTTATGGATCAACTGGATGCAAATCACGATGGAAAAGTAGATATTGAAGATATCATTATCCTTGGGCTGAGAACGCCGGGTGTGAAAGTGGAGCGAAACAGATTTTTGGCAAACGAGTTCCGCGCACATTATGATGCTGCAACCATTGAAAACGCGGTTAGAACAACCCCGATGAAGGCGGGCATTTCACTGGAGGAAATCAATAAAATTGCAGACGCGGTGATTCAGCATGAGCGGTATTTTGTATCTGGAATCTCAGCCGCATTGGGAGCGCCCGGCGGTGCAGCTATGGCAGCGACCATTCCAACAGATATCATGCAGTATTATGGCTACACGCTTAGGGCAGCACAGGAACTGATGTATCTATATGGCTTTCCAGAAATTATATCTGCTGATAATGAAGCACAGATCGATACTTCTACGATGAACACTTTGATCATTGCCATGGGTGTGATGTTTGGCGTTGCGGGTGCCAACAATGCAATCAAAGCTATGGCGAAAGCGCTTGGCGAAGGTGTTGAAAGGCAACTGATGAAAAAGGCTCTGACCAAAGGAGCAATTTACCCAATCGTAAAAAGCATTGCTAAATGGTTCGGTGTCAAAATGACAAAAGAGGTATTCTCCGGTTTCTTCAAGAAGGCTATCCCGGTTGCTGGTGGGATTATTGGTGGAGGTATTACATATGTCTCCTTTAAGCCATGTTGTGAGAGGTTGAAAACGAGTCTAATGGATACAATGTTGTCGAATCCGAATCACTTGGAAACAAAAGAAGAATCTGAGATTTTTGAATCGATTGCCAGAGAGATAGATGAGCAATCTGAAGAACATAGCGGCTTTTGACTAAGTTCTGGACGGTCGGGATCGTTTCGATGGCTGACCAGATCACAGAAGTCCAAAGGGTGAAACAAGCCACAATGAATGGATATTTTTATGTATTAACGGCCATTGACCTTTTTGTGCTGAGCTTCATGTGCATCCTCACAAAGCTCAGCGAGTCCCTGAACAAAAAGCAGAAGCAGGGATTTTTCCTTGCTTTTGCGCTGATCGCGGCGATCTCGGTGCTGGAGGTGGTGACACTGGCGGTGGATGGAATCCCGGCGGGCTACCGCTGGCTGAACATCCTGTCCAACTATTTGGGGTTCGGCCTGTCCCCGGGAGTGTGTCTCTGCCTTGTGTATGTCATGGACCGGAAAAAGAGGATGAACCGCTGGTTCAGGGCGGCGGTGTGCTGCGAGGCGTGCTACCTGCTGTTCCTTGCTCTGTCCATCCCCGCCGGGCTGGTGTTCTCCGTCAGCGCCGACAACGTTTATTCCCGTGGGCAATACTTCTATATTTATATCATCCTGTATTTTGCGGCCATCGTGTATCTCTCGGTGTCCACCATTGTCACGGCGCGGGAATTTCAGAACCGCAGCCGGGCGCTGATCTACCCCCTGATGATCTTTCTGCTCATTGAGACCATCATTCAGGTGACACTGCCGGACCTCCACGTTACATGGCTGTGCGTTACCCTGTTGTCGGTGCTGTACTTTATCTACTGCAGCGAGATGTGGAACCAATTGGATGCCCTTACCGGGCTGCTGAATCAGAACAGCTATCTGAACCGCACTGCTGAGATGCGCCGCCGCGGCGGGGTGCTGGTGGTGTTCGATGTGGACGACTTCAAGCAGATCAACGACCGCTACGGCCACCTGCAGGGGGATCTCTGTCTGGCCGAGATCGGCCGCTGCATCAAAAAAGCCTATGCCCGCAGCGGCTACTGTTACCGCACCGGCGGCGACGAGTTTTGTGTGCTGATGGAAAACGCCGACCGGGAGGCCCAGTGCGCGCAGGAGTTTGTACGCCAGCTGGAACAGCGGCGAAAAGCCGTGGACTTTCTGCCCACGGTGTCCTTTGGCTCAGCTCCCTTTTTGGGGGAGGATGTGCTGGCTGTGAAGAATCGGGCCGACCGGGAGATGTACCGCTACAAAAAGGCCCGGAAGCCCGATGCCGCTCATTGTTCTCCGAATCATACCCTCCTATGAAAAGGGACTGCTGCACTGGGATCTTCCCCTGTGCGGCAGTCCCTTTCCTTGTTCTGGCAGGGCACGGTGCGCAATGGCGTGATTTGAACTGGCTTTTTTGCATTTCCTGTACTATAATAAAGAACTGTGAAGTTTACACCCGCTATCACTGGGAAAGGAGAATCACCCCTTGAATAAAATGCTTACCCACCTGAACGGCTACAAGCGCGAGGCTGTGCTTGCACCGCTGTTCAAGATGCTGGAAGCCACGTTCGACCTGTTTGTGCCGCTGGTCATGGCAGACATCGTCAACGTGGGCATTACAGCACATGATTTCCACTATATCCTTGTGCGGTGCGGCATCCTGCTGCTGCTGGCCGTTGTGGGCCTTGCCTGCAGCCTGACGGCCCAGTATTTCTCGGCCAAGGCGGCGGTGGGCTATTCCACCTCCCTGCGCCATGCCCTGTTTGAGCACATCCAGAGGCTTGGCTTTACCGAGATGGATACCATGGGCACCAGCACCCTCATCACCCGCATGACCAGTGACATCAATCAGGTGCAGAGCGGTCTGAACCTCTTCCTGCGCCTGTTCCTGCGCAGCCCGTTCGTGGTGGTTGGTGCCATGGTCATGGCGTTCACCGTGAATGTGCGGGCCGCCTGGATCTTTGTGGTCGCCATCCCGCTGCTGAGCGTGGTGGTGTTCGGGGTCATGGTCATCACCAACCCGCTGTACAAAACGGCCCAGGCCCGGCTGGACCGTGTGCTGGGCCTGACCCGCGAGAACCTGACCGGTGTGCGCGTGGTCCGCGCCTTTGATAAGGAGCAGAGCGAGATCGACCGCTTTGAGTCGGCCAACGATCTGCTGACCCGGATGCAGCTCCATGTGGGCCACATCTCCTCCCTGATGAGCCCGCTGACCTACGTCATCATCAATCTGGCCATCGTGGCTCTGCTCTATGTGGGCAGCATCGAGATCAATGTGGGCGGCATGGCCTCCGGCGATGTGATCGCGCTGGTGAACTACATGAACCAGATCCTGGTGGAGCTGGTCAAACTGGCAAACCTCATCGTGCAGGTGAGCAAGGCGCTGGCCTGTGCCGGCCGTGTGCAGGCTGTGCTGGACACCGAGCCCGGCATGGAGTTCCCCGCGGCCCTTAAGGGCAAGGCACCTGCGGATAAGGCCGGGGATGCTGTGCGGTTCGACCATGTCAGCCTGACCTACGCCGGTGCCGGTGCCCCCAGCCTGACCGATATCAGTTTTACCGCAAAGCGCGGCCAGACCATTGGTGTCATCGGCGGCACGGGCAGCGGCAAATCCAGCCTCATCAACCTGATCCCCCGCTTCTATGATGCCACGGAGGGCACCGTGGAGATCCTGGGCCGTCCGGCGCAGGAGTACCCCCGCGCGGCTCTGCGCGGCAGTGTGGCGGTCGTGATGCAGAAAGCCCAGCTGTTTGGCGGCACCATCCGCTCCAACCTGCTGTGGGGCAACAAAAACGCGGCGGACGCTGACCTGTGGGCCGCACTGGAGACTGCGCAGGCTGCGGATTTTGTCAGGGCAAAGCCCCTTGGGCTGGACGAGCCTGTGGAGCAGGGCGGCCGGAACCTGTCCGGCGGCCAGAAGCAGCGCCTGACCATTGCCCGTGCGCTGGTGGGCAAGCCGGAGATCCTGATCCTGGACGACAGCGCCAGCGCGCTGGACTACGCCACCGATGCGGCCCTGCGCAAGGCACTGGCCGCTCTGCCCGGTGACCTGACCGTGTTCATCGTGAGCCAGCGTGCCGCCAGCCTGCAGCACGCCGACCAGATCATCGTGCTGGATGATGGCAGGATGGTGGGTCTGGGCAGGCACGCCGACCTGCTGAAGACCTGCCCCGTTTACGAGGAGATCTACGCCAGCCAGTTCAAGAAAGGGGAGGCGCAGAAATGAGTGCAAAAGCAAAGAGTAAGCTGACCCCGGAACAGCGCAACGCAACGCTTCAGCGTGTGCTGGAAAAGATCCGCCCTTACGGCTTTTTTGTGGTGTGCAGTCTGATCGTGGCCGCTGTGAGCGTGGCTGCCCAGCTGTATATTCCCATCCTCTGCGGCAGTGCCATTGATATGATGCTGGGCAAGGGAAATGTGGACTTCAACGGTGTTCTGCGCATCGTGGTGGAGATCGTGATCGTGGCCGTGGTGGCTGCATTTGCCCAGTGGCTGCTGAGTGTCTGCAACAACCGCATCACCTTCTCGGTCAGCCGGGACCTGCGCAACGCCGCGCTCCGTAAGATCCAGACCCTGCCGCTCTCTTATCTGGACAGCCACCCCTCCGGCGATATCGTCAGCCGCATGGTCGCCGATGTGGACACCTTTGCGGACGGCCTGCTCATGGGCTTTACCCAGCTGTTCAGCGGTGTGCTGACCATCCTTGGCACCCTGCTGTTCATGCTCAGTGAGAATGTGCCCATCACGCTGGTGGTGGTCTGCATCACCCCGCTGAGCCTGGTGGTGGCAAGCTTCCTTGCCAAGCGCAGCTACAAGTATTTCCAGGGCCAGAGCACCGTGCGCGGTGAGCAGACTGCCCTGGTCAACGAGATGATCGAGGGCCAGAAGGTCGTGCAGGCCTTTGGCCATGAGGCCGAGAGCCTTGCCGCCTTTGATGAGGTGAATGGCCGCCTGCAGAGCGTGAGCCTGAAGGCCATCTTTTTCTCCAGCATGACCAACCCCGCCACCCGCTTTGTGAACAACATCGTTTATGCAGGTGTCGGTCTGGTGGGTGCCGTTTACGCTGTGGCGGGCGGCATCACCATCGGCCAGCTGAGCATCTTCCTGAACTATGCCAACCAGTACACCAAGCCCTTCAACGAGATCTCCGGCGTGGTCACCGAGCTGCAGAACGCGCTGGCCTGCGCGGCCCGTGTGTTCGAGCTGCTGGATGCCGAGGATCAGGTGCCCGAGGCGGAGAACGCCAAGGTGCTGGAGACCGACGGCCATGTGGAGCTGAAGGACGTTTCCTTCCGCTACCTGCCGGACCGCCCCCTCATCGAGGGCCTGGATCTGGATGTGAAGCCCGGACAGCGCATCGCCATTGTCGGCCCCACCGGCTGCGGCAAGACCACCCTTATCAATTTGCTCATGCGGTTCTACGATGTCAACAGCGGCTCCATTGAGGTGGCCGGAAACGATATCCGCAGCCTGACCCGCGCCTCCCTGCGCGGCAGCTACGGCATGGTGCTGCAGGAGACCTGGCTGCGTGCCGGTACTGTGCGGGAGAACATTGCCTACGGCAAGCCCGATGCCACGGAGGAGGAGATCGTTGCCGCCGCCAAAGCGGCCCACGCCGACAGCTTCATCCGCCGCCTGCCCAAGGGGTACGATACCGTCATTGCTGAGGACGGCGGCAACATCAGTCAGGGCCAGAAGCAGCTGCTCTGCATCGCCCGCGTGATGCTCTGCCTGCCCCCCATGCTGATCCTGGACGAGGCGACCTCCTCCATCGACACCCGCACCGAGGTGCGCATCCAGGCTGCCTTTGCCCGGATGATGCAGGGCCGCACCAGCTTTATCGTGGCCCACCGCCTGTCCACCATCCGTGAGGCCGATGTCATCCTTGTGATGAAGGATGGCCACATCGTGGAGCAGGGCGACCACGACACCCTGCTGGCGCAGGGCGGCTTCTATGCCAAGCTCTATAACAGCCAGTTCGAGGGCGTGGAGACCTGAAAAAACCAAAATGGGAGATGCCAACAGCGGCATCTCCCATTTTTTATGCGATGGTTTCCAGCACCGGTTCCTCCGGCGGGGGAAGCAGGGTGGAGTGGGCTTCCACGAACTCTGCCGCCCGCTGGCTGGCGATGCCCTGCCGCACCTTGCGGAAATCGTTGGCAGGGAAGGTGCGCTCACCCTTCCAGTGTTCCAGCGCGGCCTCCACCTCGGCATCGGTGGGCCAGAGGTGTTCCAGCTCGGCCACCATCAGAAGGCCCAGATTGCCCCGCAGCTTCTGCTCTGCCTGTGCGTGAAGCTCAGTGCGGAACTGCTCCACGGTCTGGCCCCGCACCTTGAGGTACTGGTCAAAGTTGACGTTGTTGGCCTGCAGCCGCAGGTTGAAGTTCCGCTGTTCAGCAAAATAGTTGCCGGAGACCAGGTCCTTGGGCAGGGTGCCCTTGACACAGCCGCCCAGCTGGAAGATAAGCTCCCGGCGGGCCAGTGCCTTGGCCTGCGCACAGCGCTGGGCATAGAGCTCCCGTGCCACCTGCTGGCGCAGGGCGGCTTTGCCTGCGGCATCGGCGGCGCGGTCTTCATCGCCGTGGCGGGTGTTCACTTCCAACTCAATGCTCACCTGCCGGATGGGCCGGGGCTGGATGGGCTGGGTGAAGCCGGTGTAGCGCTCCAGCTCCAGCGGCGGCAGGTAGTAGAACTCTGCTCCCGCCCGGAAGCCCTCGGCCCGGTTGACGGCCAGCAGCTCAAAATCTGGATCGGTCACGGGAACCAGATGCTCTTTTTCCACAAGCTCTTGATATAAAGTGGAAAAACCGGTCAGGATGGCCCGGTTCACGGCGGCGGTCAGCAGGTCCTCTTCCGTCTGCGGCGGGTTCTCTGCGGCCTGCTCGGCCTGAATGGCCGCTTCCAGCTCCTCGGCGCTGGCGGAGAATACCACCCGGCAGTCCCCGGGCTGGGGCATTCCTACATGTTCCAATACCATTGCGGTGACCTCCTCTCAGCGGATAAAGCTGACCATCAGTGCCAGCAGCACAACGGCCAGACAGAAATAGAGGATCTCGGCCCCCAGAACGGAGCGGTCGCCCTCCACATACATCTTTTCGGGATCTTCGGGGTCGTAGTACAGCGTGACCGTTTCCCCGCTGGCAAAGCCCTTGCTCTTGGCGGCTTTGGGGTAGTGCAGGCGGTGGCTGCCGCCCTCGGTCTCGAACTCAAGCAGATAAGCCGTGCCGTCCCGGCTCTGAACGGTGCCGGCCACCCGGGCCTCCACACGCTGGCCCTTCTGCTGTAAGCGGCGGCGCTGCAGCACACTGCGCAGGCCCATGTAGAACATGATGCCCGCGCCGATGATGAAGATCAGAACATTGAACATTCGGTTTCCCTCATTCCGTCATTACTCGCCCGGCGGCATACAGGCCGGACGGTCAGCTTTTATTGTACCATATTCCGGCCCAAATGCCCCTGTACGGAGTGCCCGAAATTTAGAGCATTTTTTTGTCGAACAATTTTGAAAATAGTGCTTGACTTTTCTTGTGGCTGTGGTATAATAACTAACGTTCCGAGCTAAACGGCCCGCGAACAAAACAGAATATGCGGATATGGCGGAATTGGCAGACGCGTTAGATTCAGGTTCTAATCGGGGCAACTCGGTGGAGGTTCAAGTCCTCTTATCCGCACCAAATGATGAAAATCCGAACCTTTTCTCGAAAGAGAAGGGTTCGGATTTTTTGTTTTCCTTGCGCTGGGATTTTCTGATTTACAAACCTGAAGTGCTGTATTATAATAAAGTAATCACACAACAGGAGGCTCCTCAGAATGTCCCATTTGATCGAAACGGTATACAACTTGCTCTGGGGTGATTTGTTCACCCTGCCGGTGGGCGGCGGCATCGGCATTTCGCTGATGGCGGTGCTGCTGCTCACGGCGGGCGTGTTCTTCACCCTGCGCACCCGGCTGCTGCCCGTGCGGCTGTTCCGGGATATGATCGCCGCTGTCTGCGAAAAGAACCAGAGCATGGACAGCCTTTCCTCTTTTCAGACGCTCATCGTCTCCACGGCAACCCGGGTAGGCATGGGCAATCTGGTGGGCGTGGTGGCGGCAGTGTCTGCCGGTGGTGCCGGTGCGGTGTTCTGGATGTGGGTCACGGCCCTGCTGGGGGCCTCCACCTCCTTTGTGGAATCCACACTGGCCCAGAAGTACCGGCAGCCTGACCCACTCTATGGCGGGCAGCGCGGCGGTCCGGCCTACTACATCCATGTGCTGGCCGAGCGCAAGCGGGGCAAAAAGCTGCGTCATTCTATCATCGCGGTGTTGTTTGCCATTTCGGGCCTCATCTGCTGGTGCGGCATCAGCCAGGTCATCAGCAACTCGGTCAGCTCTGCCTTTGCCAATGCGTTCTCCATCCCGCCCATCGTGACCACGGTGGTGCTGGTGGTGCTCTCGGCGGTCATTGTCCTGCGCAAGGATGCCACCGTGAAAAGCCTGGATGTTATCGTGCCGATCATGGCGGTCTGCTATTTCGTGATGACGGTCATCATCATCGCGGTGAATTTCCGCCAGCTGCCCGCTGTGCTGGGCCGCATCTTCTCGGAAGCCTTCGGCCTGCGGCAGGTGGCGGCGGGCGGCTTTGGTGCCGTTCTTTTTGTTCTTGATGGCGTCAAAAATCTTGCCTTCCACAGTGATAATGAGGCAAAGCGCAACCAGCATGGCGAACACCAGCGTGATGCTGGTCAGAACCACAGTGCCGTCAGCGGCCTCAAGGGCGAGCAGAGCGATAGAATTGCTCATTGGGCAGTATCCTCCTTTAGCTTGCGGTGCACAGCACCGTTGATTTTCCCCCGTACACGGTACAAAAACCGAGCCGGGCAAATTTTACCCAAGTATGGTTTTATTATAACACAGCGGCTCAATTTTTGGTAGCGGGTTTTGAAAAAATGTGACAAAAATATTGAGCCGCTGTGTAATAATAAAAC
>OGNF01003437.1_pt1 | contig 10573 bp, 28 predicted proteins | sample 1573321 | NCBI WGS metagenome assembly OGNF01 (sample SAMEA2581911, study PRJEB24529) | metagenome | biome: Human gut stool | place: China | collected 2011
AACAAGCGATGGCAGAACGATGACATCAGTAGCTCAAAAATTAGGATATTCGAAAGCCTATATAAGCTCGATAGTAGCTGGGACCAGGAATCCGAACGAAAAAGTTGCCATTGGAATATGTGAACTTCTAAAAAAACAATTTGAAGAATTTTTTTATATCAGAAGTGTTCACAAAAATATAACAAAATAACCACAATCCGATACAAAAAAAGAAAAGAGGTGAGAAGTTTGAAAAAAATGGAACGAATAACACCGCAACAGGTTGGAATAATTTTAGGAACGACTGCAGAAACAATAAGAGCAGGATTAAGAGCAAATAAATTCCCATTTCGGAGTTGCAATACCACCAAAAGAGAACAAAACAAAATGGACGTACATAATAATAAAAAGTAAATTTTTAAAATTTTTAGAAAGTAATGAGGTAAATAGAAATGAAGAAGAACAAAAGTAAAAAAGTAAGAAAAGTAAATTTAGAGACAGCAATGTTAATAGGATTAAATGCATTCGCAGTTGGAATGTTTTTGCAAAAGGTATTAATATGCGGGACAAGCTGGTTAAGCACAATTGGAAATTTAAGGTAGGAGGAAAAGATGGACGAAAAAATTACAGAATTAAAGAAAATATCAGAACCAGTAATTAGTTTTATAAAAGAAAATTACAACCCTCATACTGCAGTGATAATAAATGAAGATAGTATAAAGGTTGTAACTGATGAGATAAATATCCCTATAATTAATAAATTTTAATTGCAGGATAAAAAGGTTTAATAAAACTATGAAAATATTTTCCACAAGAACCAGCAGAAATCAAACCATAGTATTTTTCTTGCGGAACTCCATGATATTGATAAATCCCACCACGATTAAATTCAATTTCAAGAGTATTGTTTTCATAGCCAACAGAACGAATATCTGAAGAACTAACAAAAGTTCTATTCATATAATAACACCTCGCTTTCGACAAATTAAAATATATTTCTCGTAAGTATGAGGTAATTATATCAGAAATATACAAAAAGTAAAGGAGGGAATAGCAATGCCAAAGAGACTAAAAACGCTTTATATAAAAGTAGGTGACGAAGAGATAATACAAGTCAAAGAAAACAAAATAAAAGCAACAATAGCTAATATATCAGAAAAATATCATAACATTTTAAATAAATACAAAAAAGAGCTAGCAGACGGCAATCTAACTAACTCGAATCACTAATCATACATAAATGTACTCTTTATTAAGTATATCAAATTTTGATAAAGAGTGCAAGAGAAGGAGAAGAAAAAATGGGAAAATTAGAAGAGTTAGAAAACATAGTTGATACTTTATCAGTATTAATAAATGAAGTAGAGAATGAAGACTTAAAAAATCAATTATCAGATTATCAAACAGAATTTTTAATTGAAAAAGAAGAATTAGAAACAAGCTTAAAAGCAATGCAGACGGAGTCTGAGGCTGAACACAGAAGAGAGTTAGCTTTAATGAGAATATAGGAGGAGTCATTTTTATGGAAAATCAAGATTTAATAATAATTGAGCAATTACCGATCATAAAAGAGCAATTAAAAAAGGTATCAGAAGAAATAGATATAAAAGTTGAAAATGCTAAGAAATTAGTTTGTACAGAAGAAAATAAACAATCAATAAAAAAGATAAGAACCGAAATGAATAAAGAGCTACAAGAGTTTGAAACTCAAAGAAAAAATGTTAAAGAAAAAGTATTGGCACCATATATGCAATTTGAGCAAATATATAAAGAATGTATATCAGAAAAATACAAATCTGCAGATAAAGATCTAAAAGAAAAAATTGAAGCAATAGAACAGCAGCAAAAACAAGACAGAGAAAATGAATTAAAAGCATTTTTCTATGAAAAGAGAAGCGAGCATAAAAATATGGATTTTATTACATTTGAAAATGTTGATTTAAATATTACTTTGACGGCAAGCAAAATTTCATTAGAAAGAAAAGTGGAAGAATTTATAAATAAAATTTCAAGTGACTTAGATTTAATTAATACTCAACAAAGCAAAGACGAAATATTAATTGAATACAAAAAAGATTTAAATGTATCGAGAGCTATTACTGAAGTTGCAAAAAGAAAAGAACAATTGAGGCAGTTAGAAGAAAATAAAGTAACGCAAAATTTGGAAAATGAAAAACAACAACTTCAAAACAATTTACAACAATTAGCAAATGCAAATACACTAGTAGATCATTCTAATTATGAAGAAGTGTCAATAAAAACAGAAAAGATTTATACAATAACGTTTAAAGTAACAGGAACGGCACCAAAATTAAAGCAATTAAAAGATTATTTAATAAGGGAGGGCTATCAATATGAGTAATGAATTATCGGTAACATATAAGGTCGATGATCAAGAAATAAAATTAACACCAAAAATTGTACAAGATTATTTAGTAGGTACAACAGCACAAATAACAATACCAGAATTTAAACTATTTACGGAGTTGTGCAAAGTAAGAAAATTAAATCCGTTTTTAAGAGAAGCATATTTAATAAAATATTCTAATAATCAACCTGCTTCAATAGTTGTAGGAAAAGATGCAATTTTAAAAAGAGCAGTATTAAATGCAAAATATGATGGAATGAAGTCAGGAATTATTGTGCTAAATGAAAGTGGAGATGTCATTGAAAGAAAAGGAACATTTAAATTAGACAGTGAGCAACTTGTAGGTGGTTGGGCAGAAGTATTTAGAAAAGACTGGGAAAATAGCATTTATTGTTCTGTATCTTTAACAGAAGCAATTCAAAAGAAAGGCAATGGAGAGCCAAACAGTAATTGGAGTAAACAACCTGCAACAATGATTGAAAAAGTTGCAAAAGTAAGAGCTTTAAGAGAAGCATTTGTTGAAGATTTAAGCGGTATGTATGAAGCAGAGGAAATGAATGTAGAATTACCAAAAGAGGAAGTTGGACAACCAATCATAGAGGAAAAAGAAAGTAAAAACGACCCGTTCGATATATTAGATGAAAATGGAGGAGAACCACTTCCAGACGTATTTCAAAAGTAGGTGGTTAAATGATTGGAACAAGTAATAAAATAATAACTTATTTACTAGAACAAAGCAAAGATAAGCAATTCGAAATAAAAGAATACAAAAAGAAAAGAAGTTTGAATGCAAATAATTATTTCTGGGAACTTACAACTGAATTAGCAAACGTATTAAGGACGGATAAAGAAGAGATGTATTTTAGACTACTACAAAGGTATGGACAAAGCGAAATGGTAAGCGTGGTTGCTGATATAGATGTAAAACCGTATTTTAAATATTACGCAGAAGCTGGAGAATCAATTTTAAACGGAAAAACATTCAAACATTACAAAGTTTACAAAGGTAGTTCAGAAATGGATTCAAAGGAAATGTCAATATTAATTGATGGTCTTGTAAGTGAATGCGAATTACAAAACATTCCTACAAGACCAAGAGAAGAAATAAAAAGTTTATTAGAAAGTTGGAATAATAAATGAAAAAAGAAGAATTTTGTATTATGCCTGTAAACCCATTTTACAGTGTATGCAGAAAACCCTACTTACATAGACACGAAGTATTTTTTGGAAAAGCATACAGACAAAAAAGCATAGAAGATGGGCTAATAGTATTTTTAACGCAAGAGATGCACGAAGGTACGAACGGCGTACACGGCAAAAATGGAGATAAATTTAATAGATATTTAAAGCAAATAGCAGAAAAGGCATATAGAGAATACTACGGAAAAACAAAAGAAGAATTTATTCAAAGATATGGAAAAAGTAATTTAGATGATTAGAACAGCAGAGGTAACATTTTACAAGAGAGGAGAAAACAATGGCAAGAAAGAGAATGTTTGATTTAGGGATAATAGATACTGATTTATTTCTTGAAATGCCACAATCTACTCAAAATTTATATTTCCATCTAGGAATGAGAGCTGACGATGATGGATTTGTCAGCAATCCCAAAAAAATCATAAGAATAATAGGAGCAAACGAAGATGATTTAAAAATATTGTTTTCTAAAGAGTTTATTATACCTTTTGAAAGCGGAATAGTCGTTATAAGGCATTGGAAATTAAATAATTATATAAGAAAAGACAGGTATGTAGAGACAATATACAAAGAAGAAAAGAAATGCCTCATAGAAGATGAAAATGGAATATATAACTTAAATACAAATGCTGGTATACCAGATGTAAACCAACGGTAGACACAGTATAGAAGAGAATAGTATAGAAGAGGTTAGTATAGGTAAGAGTAGTAGAGATAAGAGCGACAGTTGTGGCGACGGCTCAAATGAAATCATTGATTTTTATAATAACAATATAGGACTTTTAACACCGTATCGGATTAGAGGTTTTAGAAAGTTATAGAGAAGAAATGAACTACGAAGTAATTATTTATGCTATGAAATTGGCAGTAGAGGCAAACAAAAGAACTATAAACTATATAAAAGCAATTTTAAACAATTGGAGCAAGATGGGAGTAAAGACATTAATAGAAGCACAAAAAGAAAATAAAGATTTCAAGAAAAAAGATGTCAATAAATTGGAGGAGTTTTAATGCAAAGAAAAGATTTTGTAGAACAGATGATAAAAATACAAACAGCTTACAATAAAAAATTCTCATCAGAAGAATTAAAATTATGGTTTGAAGAGTTTAAGAATGTATCAGCGGATAATTTTGAAAATTCTGTGAGCAAGACAATAAAAGAAGTTAAATTTATCCCTAAAATTGCAGATGTAAAAAGCAGATTGGGGAATAGTTTACATCAAAACCATAGAAAAGAAGAATTTAAAAGTTTATATAAAAATCTAGAATGGTGCGAAATGTATTTAGATGAGTATTAAGGAGGGGACAAATGAAAGTAAGTCAAAAAGACAGAATAATAAATTATATTAGACAATTTGGAAGTATTACGAGTTGGGAAGCCTATCAGGACCTGGGAGTAATGCAGTTAGGGGCAAGAATAGATCAGTTACAGAAAGAAGGATATGTATTCAGGACCGAATGGGAGAGTAAAAAGAATAGATATGGCGAGAATGTAAGTTTTAAGAGATATTATTTAGCGGATATGACAGCTGAAAATATGGAACATATTCCGCAAATTGATTAGGAGGAATTATGAAATATAATTATCCACAATTGCGGTGGAGTATGTGGAAAAGCAATTAGAGATAATTTATGCACACGGGTGTAACAGACTGGAGTTGCTTGATTTCAAAGGATTACAAGTATGTAAGTACATAAATAGCCAGAAAAGCAACTTGAAAGAAATTTCAGGAACACAGGAGAAAATGAGATTATGAATGAAGAAGAATTTTTAATTGAAATGAAAAATTTTTTTGAAAATATAGACAAGCTAAGACTCGATTTGGAAGAACAAATAAGGGAAACGGAATTAGCAAGAAATGATTTGCTACATGAATTAGAGTTAGCAAAACTAGACGGGGTTAGAATGATGAAAGTGGCTAAGACATTAAAAGAGGTTTTGCTTGAAAGAAGAAAATACAAAGATGAATTAGCGAAAATTATGATTTTAAAAGAGCTAACCGACAAGTACAACAATAGGTTGATAACAGGAGATATAATTAAAACTTTGAAAGAATTAAAAGATTTAAAGAAAAAGAATGCAGAGAGAAAATATAAAGCAAGAAGAATTGAAAATTTAAAATGTGTGGAGGAAAAGAAATGATAATAGTAAGTCAAGAAAAAGATGGAATTATAAATTTTGATAATATATTAGTAATCAGATTGAGTACTGATTTTGAAACAAATAAGAAAAATATAATTTATGTAGACTGCGTGGGAGATGTGCATTTGGGTATTGGAAAATACGACACAGAAGAAAGAGCAAAAGAAGTATTGCAAGAAATAGTTAAAGAATATTCAAATTATTTGCTACTAAAAGGTGGAGCGTCTTTAGTTCAAGAAAATATGGCTATACAACCAAATGTATTTAATATTCCGAAAGTATACGAAATGCCAGAAAAGTAGGAGGTCTATATGAAAGAAATAAATAAAAGATGTATAAGTAGAAAAGAATATTTGAAGAAATATGATAGCAATGTTGGGTATGCAGTATATGTTCAAGATAATATAAGAAAAGACGATTATGTAAGGCTTAATACAGGTAATATAGTAAAAGTCATTGGAATAAAAGCAAATACAGTAAATAAAAGAGCTATTTATTATGGATTTTACAAACAGGATTGGTTTGATTCAGCTGCAGTAGAAAATTTTTCAGATAATATATTAGATTTAATAGAAGTTCGGAGATTTTGTAAATGGATATAGAGTAAAAGCTGTTTATTTAGAAGGATTTACTAAATATATAAAATTAGACAATGCTTATGAAAATGGACAAGGCACAAGAACATATGAAGAGACAATAAAAACAATATTAACAAAAGAAAGTTATATGGCTAATTGCTATAAAGTAGGAGGAGAAGATGAATAGAGAGATAAAGTTTAGAGCATGGTATAAAGATTTAAAGAAAATGTTTAAAATCGGTCAGATAACACTTGAAGAAGGTACTTGGAATTTTGAACCGAACGATAGAGACTTTATAGGAATGAGTATACCGTATCAACCAAGTTTTGTATTAATGCAATACACAGGGATACACGATAAAAACGGAAAAGAGATATACGAGGGAGATATAGTTGAGATAACAAAAGAATGCGTGTGTGGAAAAGGAATAATAGTATTCAAAAATGGCTGCTTTTTCATAAAAGTAAAAGAAAATTTATTGGCTTTATATAATTGCGAATTTAATAATTATAAAGTGAAAAAAATCGGGAATATATACGACAATCCAGAAATGTTGGGAGGCGAATAGATATGCAGGATAAATGTAACCAATGTAATAGTGAAAAATTATTTGTAGAAATACAAGGCAGTAGAAGAGGACTATTTTGTAGTGAATGTGGAAAGTGGCAAAAATGGATTACAAAGCAGGAATTACAGATAGCAAAATTCAGAGAATATAAAATTATAGGAGAATAGATATGTTAAAAATAAGAGATGATGTAGATTTAAAAGAACTTAAAAAATTTGGATTCAAAGGAAGTAGAGCATTATTTTCGTATTACGAAAAAGAAGTTAAAAATACGGGAACTTATTGGATAAGTAAAAAAACAAGAACAATTGAATTTTCAGTAATATTAGATGAAGATGTACTATTAGACGATACATTATACGATTTAATCAAAGCAAATTTAGTAGTAAAGGAGTAAAGAAGATATGAAAATAAGAGAATTAAAAATAACAAGCAAGATGGCTGATAAACATAAAAAGACAATGAATGCTTTGTATATTATTACGTACATATTATTATTTCCATTTGTAATATTAGATTATTTGTCAGATTTTTTAGAATGGCTATGCAACAAAATGTCATGGTTTAGAACTGATATTGTATATACAACATTTAAAATTATATACAAGAAAGAAATTATAGCAGATATGCAAAAGAGAGGTGTTTTAAGTGAAAGAAAATAGTAGAGAAGAGATAATAAAACAATTAGAATTAATATTGAAAGTTCGTAAAGAGCAAAAAGAAATAATAGAATGTGCTGGAGGAAGTTGTATGAATTGTGACCCAGACATCAAAGCCTTAACCGAAAGTATAAAGATCGTATCAGATTATAAAAGAGTATTAAAAGAGAATGAAAAAATAAGAAACGGTAGAAATAGATTATTTGAATACGCTACTGCTCAACAAACTACACCTGAAATGTTAAATAAAATTCTAAGAGAAGATTATATTTCAATTCAAAAAGTAAAAGACAAACAAAAAGAAAAAGAATGGGCTTTAGAAAGTTACGATTGTGATGAAGCCGATTACAAGCAAAGTCAAGCAATTGGAGCATGGCAAGTTTTACAAGAACTAATAGAAGAAAGAAGGGAAAAATAGAATGGGAAGATATTTGTTAAATAATAAAATATATGATACAGAAAAAGCTCAAGAAATAATTAAATATATAAAATCGATAGAACATAATGGTGTATTTTTTAAAACATATCCAAAATATGAACATACATTATACAAAACACAAAAAGGAAAGTTTTTTGTACATATAGGAGAATATGTTAGAGAATCTAATATCTCGTATAAAGATAAGGATTACATTGAAATATTATCAACCGATGAAGTAAAAGAGATACTTAATCAACTAAATGATGTAGAAAAATATGAGGAAATATTTGATGATTTAGAGGAGGGTTAATCTATGACAGAAAAAGAAGCTCAAAAAGTATTAGATGAATTAAATACAGTAAGAATAGAAGTATTAAATGATGAAGCAAAAAGATTATTTGAAGCAATAATGAAAATAGCTAATGAAAGAGACAAATTGCAAAAGATAGTTGAACAAAAAGATAAAATAATAGATTTAATGGCAGAAAGAGCAGTGTTAACAGAAGAAGAGTGGAAAGAGATAAAAGAAAAGAATATATATAATGTTATACAGAAAGACACTCATAAACTAATAAAACAATATTTTGAAAATAAAGCAAAAGAGGTGAAAAATGGAAAATATATTGATTAAATTAAAAGCAATTTTAAATGTTTTTTCTGATGAAGAACTAAAAAACTATGAATTGTGGATTGATAACGATACAGGTGTAGAATTAATTGCAGTTGATGATAATTCAATAGTATTAGTAACAGATAAAGAAAAATTAAAGATAAACAATAGAGAGTGGTAAGTTTTGAAAAAACGATACAAAATATACTTAAAATATAAAGCACATACTAAAAATGTGTAAAAAGTATAACAAATTAATGCCAAAAACGTGAAAGAGAGGATGAAGTTATGAAAAACGAAAAAGGAGAAATTTTAGAAGTATTGATAGTATCTATAGCAGTAATAACTATAATGTCTACATTTTTGATAATAGGAATAATTATAAAAAATAATATAGAGTATGGACCAAAAGAAGGAATTGTAACAGACAAAAACTATACTTCTGCATATACAACTATGATGAGAAGCGGAAATACAACATTTCCGCAGTATCATCCAGAAAGTTATAGCATTAAAATTCAGAAAGAAGTAGAAGGAAAAGAAAAATCAATTTGGATAAATGTTGATCAAACTACATATCACAATATCAACGTAGGAGATTATTACGGATATCATAAATAACCAAGGAGGAAAACTATGAAGTTAAAATATGTACAAGAAGTGACGGAAGAGGTCATGAAAATATTAGAAGACATAAACTTTCAGGATTATAACAAAACAGGGAATCAAAAAAGAGTCAACAAAGCTTATGACAGATTGTTTGATTTTAGAAAAGAGATAATTAAAGAGCAAAAAAGGAGGACCAAGGATGAACAGACAAGATCTAATAAATTATAAAAATGATAAAATATGGATTAAAGACCAAATTGGCTACATAAAAGAACAAAAAGAGACAATTAATCAATTAAATTCAATATTATCAGATATGCCAAGAGGAAGCAGAAAGATATATGACACTGAAGCGGAAAATATAGCAAAATTAGAAGACTGTTTTAATGAATTAATGGATATCATAATGGAGCAAGAAGAAAAGCGAAAAGAAATAGTAACAGTTATAAATAAATTGGAATATCCTTACAAAAATATATTATTTAAAGCATATATACGAGGTCAAAAGCTAATAACAGTAGCAAATGAACTAAAATATGACTATAAATATACTTGTAAGATTCATGGAGAAGCATTAAATAAATTTGACAACACGACAAAAGAGGTTGAATGACGACATTAAAATGTGTTTTAATGTATAATGAAATAAATCACAGTTAGTTAAATACTAACTCAAAAACCGAGTGATAAGGTCCCTATAATTTTAGTTTTAAGTAAAGAAGAATAGATGTTTTAGATGTCTATTCTTTTTATTATGATATTAATATGCTAGGTAATTAATATAAATGCTGACTATATACAGCTCTCCTTAAATTTTGATTTTTCACCACAGCTTTCCTAGCAAGCTATATATTGCGATTTAGAGAAACGGACATCTCGTTAGTCTCATAAACTAAAGATAGCAGGTTCAATTCCTGCAGTCGCAACCAAAAAATATAAAAAAGAAGGTGGTACATATTACGAATCAAGAAAGAATACAAAAATACATAAAAGAGCATTGCAATAAATGTAAAAACAAAAATAAGTTCGATTGCGAAATAAGAGTATTTCAAAATGCCAATACGGTATGTACTAAGTGTATTAATTATGAGAGAAAATATTAATTATTTTAATTGTATGAGAAGAAAATGTGAGCAATGCAAGAATTATATTAATTGTTTTAAATACAAAAAGAATGGAGAGAAAAACAATGTTAGTAAAAGCAACGGAAAAATACAAGAAATTAAATATACAAGACAAGGAATTAAAAAGAGTTCCAGAAGCGGGAGAAATATTTGAAATATCTAAAGAAAGATATATTGTATTAACGCAAAAGAACGAATTTAATGAAGTATTTGTAGAAAAAGTAGAAGAAAATAACAAAATAGAAACAACAAATAAAAAGATAACATCTGAAAAAGCAATAAAAAGAAAAGGTAATGTTAAAGATGACATATAGAG
>OGNF01003440.1_pt1 | contig 10568 bp, 8 predicted proteins | sample 1573321 | NCBI WGS metagenome assembly OGNF01 (sample SAMEA2581911, study PRJEB24529) | metagenome | biome: Human gut stool | place: China | collected 2011
TCTGGCTTATGTTTGATGAGGGTAAACTCATTGCGTTTGTAGATGGTTTTGTTACAGATGAGTCTGATCTTACAGATGAGATGTATGAAAAAGCATCAATGCATAATGAGAATGGCACATGGCAGATGATTTTTGGTGTAAATACTCTTCCTGAATATCGTAGATGCGGATACGCGAAAGAGCTGATTAAGAAGGCTATCTTAGATGCCAGAAAACAGAACCGGAAAGGGCTTGTATTAACATGTAAAGAAAGCCTTGTTCCATATTATTCCAAGTTTGGATTCGTTGATGAGGGGATAACAGATAAATCCACTCATGGAAATGTCCTGTGGCACCAGATGAGATTGGATTTTAAATTAGGAAATAATGGAGTAAATCCTTCAGATAACAAAAAAGCGACCGCAAACAAGAAATTTGCAGCCGACAGAATACTATCATATTTTAAAGAAGAGTGGAAGGTACTGCTTATAATAACAGTTTCAGGTCTTATATATAACTTTGGACTTTTGCTTGGCCCTTGGTTTGAGGGTAAGATGACAGGATGTCTTATAGATATATTAAGCCAAAATGCTGTATACAAGGATATGTTTATACTTGTAGTGTCATATGTTGTATCTATTGCAGTTGTCCAGATATCAAGATATATAAAACGTTTTTATGTTCGCAGATTCGCCAATAATGTTAATAGAAGAATGAAGAAGATATTGTATGGGACGCTTGTGTTAAAGAGCAAGACAGAACTTGAAAGTGAAGGTATGGGCGATATTATGACAAAGGCAATCCTTGATGTTGATGATTGTGCTGAGGGCATGAGAAAGTTCACAACAGAGGTGTTTGATACAGGAGTAGCACTGGCTGCATATGCAGGAATGCTGCTTGTATATGATGTAAGGCTGGCACTCATTGCAATGATATTTCCACCTATATCTTATATGCTTGCAGAGAAGATGAAGATTATCGTACAGAGAACAGGTGCAGAATATAAAAGACAGTCAGGAATATTAAGCAATGCCACACTAGACAGAGCTTCTAATGCCATAACTTACAGGGTATACGGAAGGGAAGAGGACAGAAGAATTGCATACGAAGATAATCTTTCATCATATGAGAAGGCTGCTATCGGGGCAAATATATGGAATTCTTCAATGACACCCTTATACAGGATCATTTCAATGACAGGTGTTATATTTATATTATATTTTGGCAGTAAAAATGTACTTGGAACGGGGTGGAAAAGCTGGGATATCGCGGCATTTACGACATTCCTTGCCTGTTTTATAAAGTTATCGGATAAGTCTTCAAAGGCGGCAAAGCTGTTTAATGCAGTTCATAAGGCACAGGTTTCGTGGAAACGTATTAAACCGCTTATGGTTATTCAGGATAAAGATACAGATTGTAAAAATCAGACATCAGGAAAGCTTGAAGTAAAAAACTTAAGTTTTACATATCCAGATGGAAAAACTGTATATAATGATATTTCCTTTACTGCAGAGCCGGGGGAGATTATAGGCGTTACGGGTCCGGTTGCCTGCGGTAAGTCAACATTTGGAAAGACCTTCCTTTGCGAATGTCCATATAAGGGAAGTATTAAGTATAATGGAAATGAATTAAGCAGTGTTGCTGATAATGTAAGGTCGGGAATAATAAGTTATCTTGGACACGACACAGAGCTTTTTAATGACTCTATTAAGAATAACGTGCTTCTTGGTGATGATTGCAATGTATCAGAATACCTCAAGGACGTATGTATCGATAAAGAAGTTGCACAGATGGAAAATGGAGTTGACACACTTATTGGTAATGGTGGTGTAAGACTGTCGGGTGGACAGGCACAAAGAATAGCACTTGCCAGAACACTTTGTCATAAGAAGCCGGTACTTGTGCTTGATGATCCATTTTCAGCACTGGATATAAGCACTGAGAAAAAGATATATAACAACCTTTGTGATATAGCAAAGAATAATATTGTAATTATTATGACACATCGTCTGTATATGTTCCCTAAGATGGATAAGGTTATATGGATGGATAATGGAAAGGCAATAGTTGGAACACACGAAGAGATTATGTTACAGTGTCCGCAGTACAGGAAGTTGTATGAAAATGTCAGCACACAGATGAGGTAGACGTGGCTGAACATACAGAAAAAGGTACATTACGAAATAAAAATACCAACGAAAATAAGAAAAAGGAGCTGGATAATATTGAGCAGTAATAATGTAAACAGCACAGAAGCCAATAAAGCCAATAATTATAATATTAATAACGTTAATAATAAGAAAATGAATAACAAGAATTCACACAACGTAGTTTCAATAATATTACATACTATAATAAAGAGAAAATGGCTTTCTCTTGGAATTATAATTTCAGTATGTGGTGCGGTTATAACAGCTCTTTATCCCCCACTTTTACTTGGAAAAATAGTAGATACCCTGACAACAGGAAGTCAGGTGCCTGTATATTTAGTGTTTGTTTATATGGTATTTACAGTTATTGCAGGTCTTATGGAAGCCACAAGAGAAGGGCTTCTTACAGTATTTGGGCAGAAGATAACACACGCACTTAGAAGTGGACTTATGGAGCATTTTGTAAGACTTTCTACTGACTCACTTAATAAGCAGGAGCCAGGTGCTGTTGTATCAAGGTTTGTAGGTGATGTTGATACAGTTGAGAACCTTTTCGCATCGGGAATTGTAAGTATGTTTGCAGATGCCTGTAAGATAATAAGTATTCTTGTAGTTATCTGGTTCAGCAACAAAGGACTTGCAACAGTGCTTATAGTGCTTCTTCCATTTCTATTCTGGTTTACAAGACATATACAGAAGAATATGCTTGATTCCCAGTTAAAAAATAGACGAGCAGTAAGCCGTGCTTCAGGATATGTACCTGAAACACTTCACAATATCCGTACGATCCATAATCTTGGCAAGGAGAAGTATATGGAGAAAAGATACGATGAATATATAAGCGACAGCTACAAAGCTATGGAAAAGACCAACTTCTACGATGCTGTATATTCACCAGTTATTCTTATATTAAATGCAGTTGTAGTGGCGGTAGTTATGTTGTTTTCAGCCTCAGGCAATGCCAAAGTCCTTACACTTTTTGGTATGTCAGCAGGTACAGCAGTAGCAGTTATTAACTATATATCACAGATATTCTCACCAGTTGAAAGTCTTGGAATGGAAATCCAGACGATACAGTCAGCAGTTGCGGGCGTGAGAAGAATAAATGAATTCTTTGAACTTCCAGTACTAGATAACAATGAAGAATTACAGGCAGAAAAGACGTTTGATAGTAAAAATGATACACCTTATGTCCAGTTCAATGATGTAACGTTCGGATATGAGGCTGATCACATTGTAATAGCTGATAAGACATTTGTTGTAAACAAAGGAGAGCAGGTTACACTGTCAGGAAGGACAGGTGCAGGTAAGAGTACAATATTCAAGCTGCTTTTAGGACTGTATAAGCCACAGAAAGGTTCTATCCTTATAAATGATATGAATTCAGCCGCGATACCAGATAACAGAAAGAGAAAAATATTCGGTTATGTTGAGCAGTCATTCCATATTGTTCCGGGAACAGTTAAAGACCAGATAACACTTTATGACAAGTCCATATCTGACGAAGCTGTTATCAAAGCGGCAAAGCTTACAGGACTTCACGATACAATTATGAACTTTGAAAATGGATACGATACCCAGTGTACGCAGGAATTATTCTCGCAGGGACAATGGCAGTTGTTATCCATAGCAAGAGCTACAGCTGGCAACCCAGAGCTGCTTTTACTTGATGAGATAACAGCCAATCTTGATGCCAACACAGAAAGAGATGTTCTTGCAGCACTTAAAGGTGTATCTGAAAACAGAACAGTTATATCAATATCACACAGGGTTACGGCAAGAACAGGACGTGTAATAAGCTGTTAAATACAATATTTTATAATGACAATGACGCCAGAATGTGATATTATTTCTCATATTGGGTAATTTAATGAATTAAAGTATATCAGGTGGACAAAGTGGAAGATATTATGTATAGCATTAACAGGTTGTTAAGCATTACAATTGGAAATAATAGGGCATATTTAGATGTGCAATATGTTAATATTGCTATGTTGGTCTGGGGTTGTGTATTCTGCTTAATAGCAGGGATGGGAATGATTTTAAGTAAGAATTTTGACCGCCGTAAGAGGCTGTGGATGATACTTTTGCAGTTTGCAACAGCTGTTCTGTTGCTCAGTGATGCAACCGCCTGTATATTCAGAGGTTGGACGGGTATATTTGGATATTGGATTGTAAGGATAAGTAATTTTATAGTATTTCTTGACAATAATATAATATTATATTTGTTCCACAGGTATGTGTGCAGTTTTATTTTTACGGAACAGGAAGAAAGAACTTTAAAAAGAGCAACATTTATAAATATACTGTGTGCCGTGGCAGTAGCTCTGGTTATTATTTCACAGTTTACAGATTTGTATTACTATTTTGATGCACAGAATGTATATCATAGAAGTGAAGGTTTTATAATATCTATTTTTATACCTGTAATAGGAATGATGGTAGAGATGTCATTTTTGATAGAATACAGAAAGAAATTAAGCAATATTACAATTTCTTCACTTGGTTCATATATTATTCTTCCAATTGTAGCGGCAATAATACAGTTCTACTTTTATGAAATTTCGTTGATTGATATAGCTGTATGTAATTCAATGATAGTTATGTATATAACTGTTATTGGTGAACAGGACAGGAAACTTAACAATCTGGAACAGAAGCAGATTAAGACAGAGGCTGAACTTGAAATATCTATGGTGCTTAACCAGTGTATAGCAGAACTGACAACTGAAGCGGATATTAACATAGCTATACATAATCTTCTTGCAATTATTAATAATTATTTTGGTGCGGACAGATGTTATATTTTTGAAAATAATTACGATGATAATACAATGGATAACACCTATGAGTATGTTAGTGATAGTATTACAGCAAAGAAGGATAAGATTCAAAAGCTTTCAATGAATATTGTAAGTTTATGGATGGAGAATTTTAAAGAGGAAAAGCCATATTATATAGCAGATATCAGCAAACAAAAGGAAGAACCTGTATACAATATGCTGCATGAACAGAATGTGGACAGACTTCTTGCAGTGCCATTAAAAAGAGATGGAAATATAATTGGATTTCTTGGAGTGGACAATCCGGTTAATCATTACGAGGATATGGCATTGTTGTGTTCTATACAATACTTTGTTACTAATAGTCTTGAAAAGCGTGTGCAGCAAGATAGGATGCGTTATTTAAGTTACAGGGATATGCTTACAGGTTTGTACAATCGTAACAAATATATAAGCATTGTTAAAGCGGCTAAAGACCAGATACTTAAAAATGTCGGAGTTGCTTACATAGATCTTAATGGTCTGAAAGCAATTAATGATAATTATGGACACTCTAATGGTGATAAGTTCATATGTACAGCAGCAGACACATTCAAAATGGTATTCCCGGATAATTCTTACAGGATAGGTGGGGATGAATTTGTAATTATAGAGCAGAATATTGAGCGTGATAAATATGAAGAAAGAATTACAGCCTTGAAAAATATAATGCAGGATAAACAAGTAAGCATATCCATAGGAGTTCTGTGGAGAGAGTATGTTGACGATTTAGAAGAATTATTAAAGGCGGCAGATAAGCTTATGTATATGGAGAAAGAGATGTATCATAATAACAGAGAATAAAGTTAAAATAAAAGGGATTTGGGATACACCTTCCAAATCCCTTTTGTGTTCTTTTTGTGCTGTTAAGGGATTTATATTAAAAGTTATGATGGGTATGTATCCCCAGCACAAATATAATTATAAAATGTTGTTAAAACAGCATAAAATGCTTGTTACTTTGGAACAAATGCTTGTTGTTTGTTATATTGATTGTTATAGTCAGACCATATTAATCAATGCCATTTGATATTTGAATTCAGTGTTAATATCTTAGGCAGGAAAAGAGGTATAATATGGCTGGAAAGAAATTTATTAACGCAAAGTTAAAAGGATATAATGAATTACAGGAAATACTTGTTGAGGACGGAGTATTTAAGGCAATTGCACCACATATAGATGTAGATAGTGATTGTGAAATTGAGGATTTGGGAGGCAGGCTTACACTGCCACCATATGTTGACCCACATATTCATCTTGATTATGTATTCACAGCAAGAAAGCAGGGCGCAGCTAACGGAACAGGAACATTATTTGAAGGAATTCAAAGGTGGAGTGAAACTAAATCAGATTTAACAATTGATGAGATAAAGGCAAGAGCAATAAAGGCAGTTAAAATGGAGGTGTCACATGGTGTCCAGTTCATAAGAAAACACGCTGATGTAACTGACCCTAACCTCACAGCCTTAAAGGCACTTCTTGAATTAAAGGAAGAATTAAAGGATATTGTAACAATCCAGATTGTATCATTTCCACAGGAAGGAATGTATTCTTACAAAGATGGCGACAAGCTTGTTGAAGAAGGACTTAAAATGGGTGCTGATTGTGTAGGTGGTATTCCACATTTTGAGTATTGCAGGGAATTTGGTGAGAAATCAATCCATAAGGTTGTTGAATTAGCTGTGAAGTATGACAAGCTTATTGATGTACACTGTGATGAGAGTGATGACCCAATGAGCAGGTTTGTGGAGCTTCTTACAGCACTTTCAATTGTTGAAGGAATCGGACCTAAGACAACAGCAAGCCATACCTGTTCATTAGGTTCAGTAGATAACAGCTACGCATTCAGAATGATGAAGAATTTCAAGAAAGCAGGACTTAACTTCATTTCCTGCCCAACAGAGAATATATATCTTCAGGGCAGACAGGATACATATCCTAAGAGAAGAGGTCTTACAAGAGTTAAGGAATTATATGAAAATGGAATAAATGTATGCTTTGCACAGGACTCAATTCAAGATCCTTGGTATCCGGCAGGCAATGGTAATCTTATGAACGTGCTTGATAATGGTATACATATAGCACAGATGATGTCATTTGAGGAAATGGATAACTGCCTTGACCTTATAACTGTTAATGGTGCTAAGACCATGAACATATCAGACATATATGGAATTGAGGCAGGCAAGCCAGCTAACTTTATTGTTGTCGATGCCAGGAGCGAATTCGAGGCAGTATGCGAAAGAGCCGATGTTGTTGCAAGTGTCCGTAATGGTGAATATCTGTTTAAGAAAGCACCAGTGGCTTTCGAGGTTTTGAGTGAATTTATGGCATAGATAAAAATTATCTAAGCAGGTGACTTAGAAATATATACTTAGAAAATAGATGTCCATTGCTTAGCAGTTATGTTAGCTAGGCAATGGGCAAAAAAGTAACTATCAATGCTAATAAAAAGACAAGTATAAATAAAAGTATGAAACCATATACATACATTAATAAAAAACTGAGCATATTTAAATTTTTCATACCAAGTAATTTCTTTTGAATATTGAGATAATTACCGAACCATAATGTTTCGGTAATTAATATTAAAAAAATTATTATTCGATAAATGACAATTTCAGTAAAGGAAACATTAATTCCATTATTTGAAGTTACAGTTAGGGTGCATGTTATATAAATAATCGAAAAATACCAGATAGCAGCTAATATACAGAAAACAGGATTAAAACTTCTGAAACCAGGCAGAAGATATTTTTTCCACGAACTGTTTATTAGCTGTTCTTTTTTAATATATTTGTTGTAATTATTTAAAATTATATTTTTTATATTTTGTGTATTTTCTTTTTTTTCTTTAACATTATGTTCAATATTCTGATACATAGCAGAACCAGAATTTGATGTATATTTTTTGTATGTTGAGGAATTATTAGTGCTAATGTATTTAATTGCGTTTAGCAGTTCCAGAGCTGATTGATACCGGTTAATAGCATCTAGCATAAGGCATTTTTTTAAAATATATGAATAATTTCATTGGGCAATTCCAGCACGGGGTTTATCTCCAGTCATCAGATAGTTAATGGTTGCACCAAATCCGTATACATCTGTCCGTTCATCAGATTGTCCAAAACCATATTGTTCAGGAGCGGCAAAATATACAGTGCCTAACATTCTTGTATCTTCATAATTGTTATTATTAACGTGACGTGCGGCATTAAAATCAATAAGATAAAGCTGTTGATTTTTATCAATAATTATATTGGAGGGTTTAATATCACGATGAATAATAGGTGGAATACTTGATTGTAAGTTTACAAGAATATGTGCCAGTTTAACAGCAATGTCGTATGCTTTATATTCATTAAAAAGTCCTTGTTCGTTTATTATCTGGCTTAAAGTCTTACCATTGATATATTCTTCAATAATAATGAGTTGTTTGTCATCTTTTATACATTCTATAATATTGGGAATTCCATTTATGTGTGTATTTAAAAGCTGGTCATATACAGGCTTTGAATAGATATAAAGAGTTTTCTTGACAAATAATTCCCTGCTTACTATATGCTGTACAAGTATTATATTTTTCTTAGAATTGATTGTTGTAAGTTCTTTATAAAAAGATAATCGGCTCTCATCTTCTAGTGTCATAAATAATTCTCCAATATTAATTGCTTTGTATACCTGTAAAATGTACAATGTAAATATAAAAAAAGCAAGAGGGAGTTATATATGAATGAAAAGCCAACATATGAATTGGATAAAATACTTAATGATGTAAGTCCGGAACAATTTGAGCAGTATAATAAAAGTATTAATGAGGAGAGTAATAGTAATGTAAGTGAATATTTCAATTCATATATAGCAATGAACAATCTTGAATTAAGTGATGTTATAAAAAAGAGTGACATTCCATCTAATTATGCTTATGGAATATTAAATGGTAATCGCAAAAATCCAAGCCGTGACAGAGTTATAGCATTATGTATTGCGTGTGAAATGGACTTAGTGCATACTAATCGTGCATTGAAAGTAGCAGGCCACAATCCATTGTATTCAAAGGTGAGCCGTGATGCAGCTATTATCATAATGATTAACAGAGAGGAATATAATATAAGAATAATTAATGAATTTCTGTATGGTCATAATCTTGATATTCTTAAGACATTTAATAATTAAAATATATCCAGTTAAATAATATAGGACTTTAAAATGATTGTTTTTGTAATAATGCTTTAATAATCATCTAAATATAATGAAAAAATACCGGTATTTAAAGGTAAGTCTAACGACAAGCTTTTAAGTACCGGTATTTTTATCTGTGTGCTGACAGCACACAAAAAACTATAAACAATATGTTATATTACAAAACGTAAACAAATCTTATTGGTCAGAATTGAAATTAAATATTGTATTCATATCACAATTAAGTATATGGCAACAGGCGAATAGGAAACTTACAGTAGGATTTTGCGTGCCTTTTTCAATTCGGTTATAGGAGTATATAGAAATATCAACACCGTCTGTCTGAAGACGGGCAATCATATCAGTTTGTTTTAGTTTCATAGATTTACGCAAATCAGCAATATTTTTGCCAATGTTAGTATCATTAACCTGAATGATACGGTCAATACTTTTGTCATTCTTCATAAATTGCACCTCTTTGCAATAATATATGTTGAATTCTTAAAAAATAATTGCACGAGAATGCAATAAATGATATGATATAAAAATAAATACATAAACATAGCAGGATACATTTAATGTGATTGATATGTGGAGTTGATAGCAGAATTTGTGGATGTTTTTATTAAAAAATAGAAAGGGGTAATTTAATATGGCTAAATTAGAACAAGGTAAAAAATATTGTAAGCATTGTGGTGAGCCAATAGATGAAGAATGTGTAGTTTGTCCTAAATGCGGTAAGCAGGTAGAAGTATTAAGAGATAATTCTGCACCGGTAATAGTAAACAATAGTGCCTCATCTTCAGCAGCGGCGGCAGCAATATACCCAGGAAGGAGAAAAAAGAAGTATAATCACTTATTAGATTTTATTCTTATACTTTGTACGGGCGGTTTATGGATTATCTGGATGATAATACGACCTAAATATGAATATTGAATAATGTAGATGAAATTTAAGACATTTAGGCAAAAAAGCCTGAATGTCTTTTTTATGCTGCTGATGTGCACTCACGTGAAGATATAGTTTGCCGCAAGCGACCACGTTTGGCGTGAGAGTGTGTAAAGCACATTTTTTTATATGTAGTATGTTTGATATTTTGTGTTATAATGTGCATAATTTATGAGCCGTGCCAGTATGGCACTATAAATAATTATAATAATATGTAAATAATAATTACAACATACAATATAGGAGCAGCAATATGTTTCAATGTAAAGATCTTCTCACTCTCCCCTCAATGGCGAAAGCCAGAATAATAGCAGGAAAGAGTGGTTTGACTAATAGAATAAGGTGGGTATATAAGCCTGAGAATATGAATTTTGCGAAGTGGGTAAAGGGACAGGAGCTTTTGATTATAAGCACGCCTGTTATACAGAGTAAGGATTTTGACCTGCAAGCAGTTATTAAGAAAGCTAAGAAGCTTGATATGGCAGG
>OGNF01003445.1_pt1 | contig 10552 bp, 8 predicted proteins | sample 1573321 | NCBI WGS metagenome assembly OGNF01 (sample SAMEA2581911, study PRJEB24529) | metagenome | biome: Human gut stool | place: China | collected 2011
CGGGTAGGTCTTTTTAAGCAGAATACCGTCCTTTGCGTGGGTGTGTACTATGTAATCCTTAAGGGTATACACCGCCTCTACCGGGTCGTCGTCCGTCACCATAACAAGGTTTGCAGGGTCAAGATTTACCGCAACACCGCGCGACAGCAGGCTATCGAGGAACTTTTTCAAGCGTGCGGCGGGCAGGAAAATCCACTCGCCGGGATTTTTTTGCGCCTGCTTTCCGTATTCAAGCACGGTCATAACCGCCAGGGTTTCTTGGTGGGGAACGCGTATCCTGCCATCGCGGAAAAAGCCGACAAGCTCTTTTATAAACTCGGCGTAAAAATTATCGCCCGCGTCTATCAGGTTTTTAATGCGGTTTGCCTAGTGTTGAATCTGTTGCATACGCCTATATTGAGCAGCCTGCCGGTTTCACGGCGCACCTTTTGCATTTCAAGCGCCTCGCTGTATATTCTTGCTGCGGGCTTTTCGCATAAAACATCCTTGCCGGCGCGCATAAAGTCAATTGATATGGTTGAGTGAACCTTATTGGGTGTACAAACCGAAACCGCGTCAATTTCCGGGTCGTTCAGCAGCTCGTGATAGTCTGTTACCGCTCTGCCTATGCCGTATTGCTTTACCGCCTTTTCAGCCCGTTCGGCTTTTCAGGTGCGCTGCCGTTCATATCGGGTGCCTGACCACCGCCGAAGCCCCCGCCTTTGTTTCCGCCGCCCATACCGCCTGACATTCCGCCGTTGCCGAAAGTGGTGGTAATACCTGTCAGTTTAATATCCAGCGTCTGCGCCGCGGAGGAAACGCTGCCCGAAGACGCATAGCCGTTTTTATCCGCTCCCGATACCGTGCCGCCTATAACCAGCTTATAGCTGCTGCCGTTTTTAAGCGAGGATGAGGTTATTACTATATTGTTATACTGCTTTGCGGGAATAAACGAGGCTATAACATTGCCCTTTTCATCAGTCAGCGCAACGCTGCTGCCCGCTGACGCGCTGCTGTCGAGCGTATACATAAACGACGCCTGCTCCGATTTATCCGAAAAGCCCTGCGCCATACCCGAGCTGCCGCAAAGTATTACCGTGCCGCCGCTGACGGTCGCTTCGCCGTTGTAATCAAACGCGGCGTTTCCGTTATCGGTCGGTCCGCTTACAAGCACCGTGCCGCCGGTTATTGCCACGTTTCCGTTTGAGTCAATTCCGTCACCCGAGGCGTTGACGAGTATATACCCACCGCCAATGGTTATAAGTGAGTTTGAATCGCTGTTTCCGGGTCTTCCGCCCACCGATGAGCCCGAGGACGACGGGCTTGCAGCGTTAATTCCGTCGTCGCTTGCGGTAATATCAATATTGCCGCCCGTTACAGTCACCTTTTGACCCTCTAAGCCCTCGTAAGAGCGGCTTACGGTTATGCTGCCGCCGTTTATAATAAGGTTGCTGTCGGCGTGAAAGCCGTCGGCGCCCGTGGCGGCGGCAAAGCTACCGCCGTTAATTTCAATATCGCCGTTTGAGTGGAAGGAATCGTCCTTTGAGCTTACTTCAAAGCCGCCCTCGTCAATTACTATAAGCGAGCCCGCTTTTAGGCCCTTTGTGCTTTCCTCGTCGTCGGTGGTTTGGGTCTTCCCGCCGAAACCGGGCATATTTCTGTCGCCCGAGTTCTGTTTTGTATCGGCAGCGCCGCCGCCCGCGGTTATTTTAACGTTTCCGTTAGCCGCCTTTAAAACGGTAGCCGCCTGTATGCCGTCGTTGCCCGAGGTTATATCTATATTCCCGGTTTCAATATACACAAAGCCCTTGTTTGTCTTTTCGGTGTTGGTGGAGCGTATTCCGTCCCCGCCCGAGGATACGGTTATCGCCGCGTCTTTTATCTTTACGCAATCCTTGCCCTCAAGCGCGCAGCCCGTGCTTTTAACGGTCAGGTTCAGCCCGCATATTATAAGGTCGTCCTTTGAAACGGCGCCGCACTTGCAGTTGCCTGTAATATTAAGCGTTCCCTCGCCGTTTAAGGTCAGGTCTGTTTTGCTGAATATTGCGCCGTCAATGTTTGTATCCTTAAAATCGCCCGTGTACGAGGTGCCGTCCGATAGGGTGTTGGTTGTGTTCTTGTATGCGGTTATAAATACCTTATCCGCCTTTTCTATATAAATCGCGGGTCCCGATGTATTGGAAACGGTCGCGTTTTTTAAGATTATGCGCACCTTTGCGGTATCGGGAGCGGAAACGGTAATGCTCTCGTGCTCGCCGCTTACAACATAAGTGCCCTCGGCGGTTATTTTAACCACCTTTTCGCTGTCTGCTATCGTTTTGGCTTCCGATTCGTCGTAATCGTAGGTTGTGTCCTTATTTGAAAATTCAAAATCCATATCGTCGGTGGAAATTTCGGTCACCGCCGACATATTGTTTATATTATTCGTTCCGCTTGCCGTGTTTTTCTTCCCGCAGGAAGAAAGCAGCAGGCAGGCGCATAAAATCAAAACAGGTATAACTGTTTTTTTCATAAGACATCACAACTCCTCTGTAACGGTGGCGCGGCAGTTGCTCACAATATCAAGATTGCCGTTTCTACACCGCATTTCGTCAATAAGCTCTTTTTCACATTCGGGGTTTTTAAGCTCCAAGGTGTATGTCAGCTGGTAAAGGCTGCCCATATTCGAGGTTTTAACACGGCGCAGCTTGTGTGATACCGTAAGCTTTTCAAAAATATCATCAAACACGCCGGTGAAATTAAGGTCTTCGGGTATGGTTACCTTAAGGTCGCGCACATTGTCGGGCTGCTCGCCGAAGCGACTCAGGGTGTAAATTATATTAGCGCCGCAAATCAGGGCAGTGAAAATTATCGCTACGCCTATATATCCCACGCCGCAGGCAAGACCCGCCGCCATTGCCGTGAAAACGCCGATAATTTCCTTTGCGCTGCCGGGGGATGAGCGAAAACGCACCAGTGAAAACGCGCCCGCAACCGCAGCTTTTCTTTATATATTGGCTTATCAAGCGACGCGCGTATCAGCCTGTTATCGGGCGTATCGTAATAAAGGCTGCAAACGCGGCTTTTGCCGTATTCATCCGGCACGGCGTTGTAGGTCAGGTAATTTTTAACCTCCTCGTACTGCCCGCCGTCTATAATATACTTCTTTTCGTAGCGCTTGAATACTGTTTGAAACATTTTCACCGCCCCTTTCCGTTTGACTTTAGTATAGGCAAGTAATTTCATGCGGTTATGAACAAAATTTGAACAAGTTTAACAGCTTTTTAACATTTTTACGCCTGAAAATATTGACAGAACACGTCGGAAAATATATAATAAAAGAGTATGTACGCAGTATACTCAGAAAGGAGTAAACCATGAACGGATTGCGCAGAGTTTCATGTATAATTTTGTCGCTTGTAATACTGATAATAACGGCGTTCGGCTGCGTGATTGTAACCGCGGCTGCGGCGAGGATCGGATATGTCAACGCAACGGGCGTTCGAATGAGAAGGGACGCGGGAACCCAAAGCGAAATAATTATGAGAGACATATCATATGCTACGGTTACCGTAAACGGGGAAAAGCGGGATCCCGACGGCGATTTATGGTATAATGTAACGTATAACGGCGTTACGGGATATATATATGCCGAATATGTACAGATAATTGAACAGACTGCCGATAAAGATTTTGAGGAACAGCTTAAGGCGTTCCCGTCGAGCTATCACAGCGCTTTAAAGGCGCTGCACGCGGTTTACCCTAACTGGCAGTTCCACGCGGATAATGTAAATTTAACCCTTGATGAGGCAGTGCAGCTTGAAATTTCAAGAAAACAAATAAAAACCCAGTATGAATCATGGCTTTCAATGGGTCCCGGCGCTTACGATTACGACAAAAATCAATATGTATTGCAGGATACGGATTGGTATGTCGCCTCGCGCGAGGTGATAAAATATTATATGGATCCGCGCAACTTTTTAGGCGCGGATACGGTGTTTACCTTTATGCTGCAGGGCTACGACCCGTCAAAGCAAAACGAGGCGGGAGTCCGTAAAATAGTAAAGGGAACATTTCTTGATACCGACAAATATGTATCCTACATTATGAAAGCGGCAAAGGAGACCTCTTACAGCCCCTATGTTATGGCTTCAAAAATATTGCAGGAAATAGGCAAAAACAACGGGAATTCACCCTTTATATCGGGCAAATATCCGGGCTATGAGGGGTATTACAATTATTTCAATATAAACGCTACGGGAAACAGTACTGAGGAAAAAATTAAAAAAGCGCTGACATATGCTAAGAATAACGGCTGGAACACGCGGGAAAAAGCTATTATAGGCGGCGCGGAATTTTGCAGCGACGGATACATAAAAAAAGGGCAAAACACATATTACTATATGGATTTCAATATTAAAAATCCGAAATTGATTTGGCACGAATATGCTGGCGCGATACATGACGCGTCCGCAAAGGGGAGAATACTTTCCGCCGCGTATACGGGGGATAAATCAGCCGTGGTGAGCTTTTCAATTCCCGTATATAAAAACACCGGCGCAGCCACCGTTTTGCCTAAGCAAAACAATCTTCGCAACAATTATTATTTCAGTTCGCTTTCGGTTTCGGGGCTTACGCCCTCCTACTCTATGACGGAATTCAAGTATGAATACGATTTAAGAGTTTCGGGAGATACGAATATTGCCTATACCGTGCTGCCCGGCGCATCATACGCCGGGGCTAAATCATTCGTGCTTAAAAAGGGCGATAACACCGTGGTGCTTACGGTAAAGGCACAATCGGGCTATACAACCGATTATACAATTAACGTTAAAGCCGATAAGGACTGTACGCTTACCGTAGGCGGCGACACGCCACCGAAAGAAATTATGCGCGGCGATACAAACGGGGACGGCAAAATATCACTTATAGACTTAGCTAATGTCCAAAGGCATTTGTTAGGGCTTATGAAGCTGACAGGAGATAATTTTACTGCTGCTGATACAAACGGAGACGGTAAAATATCACTTATAGACTTAGCCAATATTCAAAGGCATTTGCTTGGACTTATAAACTTGAACTAAGCACTTGCAGAAACGGAGTTTAATATGAAAAAAATATCATACAAAATAGTGTCAGGTCTGATTATTTGTATTTTGCTTATAAGTTGCGTTGCTTTTAATATTTCAGCAGCCGGCACAACAATATCATTAAGCAAAACAAAACCGCAGGTAAACGACACTTTAAGCATAACCGTAACCCTCTCAGCGGAGGAAGATATTTCTGCTATCGGTTTTTCACTGAACTATAATCCCGATGTAATACGCTTTGAAAACGGCGATAGCTGCACGGGAGGAGCAGGCATTGTAAGGGTTGTCAAGCCTATTTCCGAAATTGGCAAGAAAAAAGTGTCAGTAACGCTGAATTTTACCGCAATTAAATCGGGTTCATCCACGATTCAAGTAACAGAAGCCATGTATGCCTCAAGCGCAGAGCACGGAATAGCGGGAGCCTCTGCTACTCTTACCGTTTCCGACGCGGCAAAGCCGGGCGTTGCAACGCTTAAATCGCTTTCAATAAGCAACGGAACGCTGACTCCCGGGTTTTCTACCGGCAGAACAAGCTATACCGCAAAGGTCAAATATGAGGTGACTACCTGCAAGGTATACGCCACCGCGACCGACGCCAAGGCTACGGTTGCCGTAGGCGGTAAGGAAGCGCTTGCGGTAGGTAAAAATACACGCACCGTAACCGTCACGGCGCAAAACGGTACACAGAAAACCTATACAATAGTTATAACCCGCCTAAAGGAGGGGGAGGAGCTTGACGGCGAGACCAAGCCTGAGGATAATACCGACGAGCCCGAAAAAAGCACGGTTATAGACGGCGTGAAATATTTGTTGGCAACCGATCTTTCCGGCTTTACGCTGCCCAACGGTTTTAAAGCGAATACCGTTACATATGGCGAAACAGAGGTTGCCGCGGCGCAGGATACCGACGCAAACTACACCGTTTACTACTTAAAGGGCGAAAACAGCGAAAGTTACCAGCCCTACACGCTGGAATCGGACGGAAAAACATTTAAAAAGTTAAAATTTGCGACTTTCGGCAATAATACATATATATTTGCGGATATACCCGAGGGAAAAACCGTTCCCGAGGGCTTTTACCAGTCAAGCGTTAAAATAGGCGATTTTGATATTCCGGCTTACAAAAGCCCCGATGAAGGTCTTACCGATTTTTATTACACCTACTGCTTTTTTGAGAAGAATTTTGCCATGTACCGCTATGACAGCCGCGAGAACGTATTGCAGCGCTGCCCTGAATTTACCCTCGGCGATATAAGCGCCGCCGCCCCCAAGGGTGCGGGCTTTGCAGCGCGTTTTGCCTCGCTTTCATCTAATGCTAAAATAATAGTTGTGGGTATAGTTATTCTTATAATCGCCGCAGTTGCGCTGATAGTAATGCTCATAGTGCGTATGGTTAAGCCGCGCTACGATGATGACGACGGGTATGACGATGATATGTTTACAAACGCTTTTGACAGCGTGACAGTTGAGGACGGCAGCGAGCCGAAAAAGGAAACAGAAGAAAAAACAAAATAAAAAGGAAGCGCTTTAAAATGACACTTGAAAAAGGAATACACTGTGTAGGTGTAAACGATTACGAAATAAGGCTGTTTGAGGGGCAGTACCTTGTGCCGAACGGCATGGCGTACAACTCATATGTAATAGCCGATGAAAAAATTGCTATAATGGACTCGGTGGATAAGCATTTTGCCGCCGAATGGCTTGCCAACATTAAAAAGCTGTTAGGCGATAAAAAGCCCGATTATATTGTTATTCAGCATATGGAGCCCGATCATTCCGCAAGCCTTACCGACTTTTTGCGGGAATACCCAGAAACTGCGGTTGTTGCAAACGCCAAGGCTTTTGCTATGATGGATAACTTTTTCGGCAAGGGAATTTGCAAAAATACGCTTGTAATAAACGACGGCGATACACTGAGCCTCGGCGAGCGGGAATTAAAGTTTATTTTCGCGCCCATGGTGCACTGGCCCGAGGTCACCGTTACTTATGACGATAAGGATAAAACGCTTTTTTCGGCTGACGGCTTCGGCAAATTCGGCACGCTTGATACCGATGAAGACTGGGCGTGCGAGGCGCGAAGATATTATTTCGGAATAGTGGGCAAATACGGCGCGCAGGTGCAGGCGCTGCTTAAAAAGGCGGCTGCGCTTGATATTGAAAAAATATGCCCGCTGCACGGACCCGTGCTGAGCGAAAATTTGGGCTATTATATAGGGCTTTATAACACCTGGTCCTCCTACGGGGTTGAAAGCGAGGGCGTGTGCATTGCCTACACCTCGGTTTACGGCAATACCGAAAAGGCGGCGGAGCTGTTAGCAGAGCGGCTTAAAGCCCTCGGCTGCCCGAAGGTGGCTATGAATAACCTTGCGCTGTGCGACCCGGCGGAGGCGGTTGAGGACGCTTTCCGTTACGGCAAGCTGGTTTTGGCGTCGCCTACCTATAACGGCGATGTTTTCCCCTTTATGAAGCACTTTATTGACGCGCTTTGCGAACGCAATTACCAGAACCGCACAATAGGACTTATTGAAAACGGCTCGTGGGCGCCCATAGCCGCAAAGAAAATGCGCGTCGCTTTTGAAAAAAGCAAAAATATAACATTTACCGATACGATTGTCACCGTAACGTCAGCTCTTAATGATGACAGCCGCGAAAAAATAGACGCTTTGGCAAAAGAAATTTTATAATAATCTTTTTAAGGGATGAATTATGAGAATTATAGTAGTTGGCTGCGGTAAGATAGGGTGCACCATAGTTGAGTCGCTTTTATCCGAGGGACACGAAATATTAGCAATGGATAACGACCCCGACGTGGTTTCCGAGCTTTCTAATATTTACGATGTTATGACCATTTGCGGCAGCGGAACCGATTCCGATGCCCTGCTTGAGGCGGGAGCGGATAAATGCGAGCTTATGATAGCCGTTACGGGGTCTGATGAATTTAATATGCTCAGCTGCTTTTTGGCTAAGCGTATGGGTACGGCGCACACAATAGCGCGCATACGCGGACCCGAATATAACGATAAAAGCCTTGCTTTTCTTAAAAAAGAGCTTGACCTTTCAATGACCATAAACCCCGAGCAGTTTGTGGCACGGGAGCTTTTCAATGTTTTAAAGCTGCCCTCCGCCGTTAAGGTAGAGACCTTTTCACGCGGCAATTTTGAAATGGTGGAGCTGGTTTTAAAGGAAAACAGCCCGCTTGGCGGCGTCAGCCTTACCGAGCTTCGCAAAAAGCACCCCGATAATTTCCTTATCTGCGCGGTAGAGCGCGGCGGCGAGCTTTATATACCCGACGGTAATTTTGTGCTTAAAAGCGGGGATAAAATAGGTATTACCGCATCATCTACCGGCATACCAAAGCTGCTTAAAAAGCTGGGTCTTCTGCAAAAGCAGGCGCGCACGGTTATGATGCTCGGCGCCACAAGAACCTCGTATTATCTTTCAAGGCTGCTGATTGCGGGCGGCAACGCCGTTAAAATTATTGACGCGGACAGAGAGCGCTGCAAGGAATTCAGTGAAATATTGCCCGAGGCGGTTATTATAAACGGCGACGCGGCGCACCAGGAGCTGCTGCTCGAAGAGGGCATACGCAATGTTGACGCTTTTGCGGCGCTTACGGGGCTTGATGAAGAAAATATTTTGCTTTCGTATTTTGCTTTGCAGCAGAACGTGCCCAAGGTAATAGCCAAAATAAACCGCCCCGAATTTGTAAGCACCGCAACAAGGCTGGGAATAGACACAATAGCCTCGCCCATGAAAACGGTGGCGAATGTTGCCGTGCAATATGCCAGAGCGCTTGAAAACTCGCTCGGCAGTAAGGTGGAAACGCTTTATAAGCTTATGAACGGCAATGCCGAGGCGCTTGAATTTAAGGTGAGCGCCGATTGCAGTATAATAAACATTCCGTTTAAGGAGCTTCCCACCAAGCCGAATATACTGGTTGCGGGAATAACCCGCGGCAGAAAATCGATAATCCCCACGGGCGACGATATGATACGCTCGGGCGACAGGGTGGTTATTATTTCTGCCGGAAGACGTTTAAATGAGCTTTCCGAAATCGTGGAAAGGCAAAGGTAACCGCCCATGAATCGCAGAATGATTATTAACGCGGTGGGTCTTGTGCTGCGTGTTGAGGCTGTGCTGTTGCTTTTGCCCGCAATAGTAGGCATGCTTTACGGCGAAAAACAAACCCTGATTGCTTTTTTGATATCGGCAGCGATAAGCCTTTTGCTCGGACTGCTGCCGAAGCTTTTTTTAAAGCCGAAAACCCATGTTATTTATGCCAAGGAAGGCTTTATAATAGTAGCCTTTACCTGGATAATGCTGTCCTTGGTCGGTGCCGTGCCGCTTGTGCTCGCCGGTGCCGTCACCTCCTATGCCGACGCATTTTTTGAAATCGTCAGCGGCTTTACCACCACCGGCTCGTCTGTTATACCCGATGTTGAGGCACTGACTCACGGCGTGCTTTTTTGGCGCAGCTTTACCCACTGGGTCGGCGGTATGGGAATAATCGTTTTCGTTATGGCAATACTGCCGAATGTTTCCGAACGCCCCATACACATTTTAAGGGCGGAAATTCCGGGCCCCACGGTAGGTAAATTGGTGCCGCGAATAAAGGACACCGCGCTTATACTCTATCTCATTTATATCGGTATGACGGTTATTGAGACGATTATGCTGCTTTTCGGCGGCATGTCGTTTTTTGAAAGCCTGCTGCACGCCTTCGGCACTGCGGGTACGGGCGGTTTCGGTATAAAGCGGGATAGCATTGCGGGCTATTCGCCCTATATTCAGTGGGTAATAACCGCGTTTATGATACTTTTCGGCATAAATTTCAACCTTTACTATTTAATGCTTTTAAAGAAATTCAAGGCAGTGGTTACAAGTACTGAGATTTGGGCATATTTGGGAATAATTGCTTCTTCGGTTGCCGTTATATCCTGGAATATCCGTCATTTATTCGTCGGCGCAGAGGAAACGGTGCGTGCGGCGGCGTTTCAGGTATCTTCAATTATTTCCACCACCGGTTACGCAACAACCGATTTTAACCTTTGGCCCAATTTATCAAAAAATATTTTGCTCATTCTTATGTTTATAGGCGGCTGCGCGGGCTCTACCGCCGGCGGTATTAAGGTATCACGCATAGTTCTGCTTTTCAAGCTTATAAGCAATGAGGTCAAGCGTATGCTCCACCCGCGCTCGGTGTCTTCTTTAAGATTTGAGGGCAAAACGGTGGACGGTCACACCCGCAAGGGGGTAAGCAATTATTTCCTTATCTACTTTGTCTGCCTGCTTGCAATATTTTTAGCCCTGAGCTTTGAGCCCTTTGATTTTGAAACCAATTTTACCGCCGTGGTCACCTGCTTTAATAACGTAGGTCCCGGCTTCGGCGCGGTAGGACCCACAGGCGGCTTCGGGGATTATTCGGCGTTTGCAAAAATAGTGCTTTCATTTGCAATGCTGCTCGGGCGTCTTGAAATTTTCCCGATAATAATAGCCCTCGCCCC
>OGNF01003446.1_pt1 | contig 10551 bp, 12 predicted proteins | sample 1573321 | NCBI WGS metagenome assembly OGNF01 (sample SAMEA2581911, study PRJEB24529) | metagenome | biome: Human gut stool | place: China | collected 2011
CCGACTTTCTCGGCTTGCTTCGGCCAGGCATTCCTCGAACTCCACCCGACCAAGTACGCCGAAGAACTCGTCAAGCGTATGGACCAGAGCGGCGCCAAGGCATATCTGGTGAACACCGGCTGGAACGGCACAGGCAAGCGCATCTCGATCCGCGACACCCGCGGCATCATCGACGCTATCCTCGACGGCGCCATCCTCAAGGCTCCCACCAAGAAGCTCCCGATCTTCGACTTCGAGATCCCGACCGAGCTGCCCGGCGTTGATCCCAAGATCCTCGATCCGCGCGACACCTACGCCGATCCTCAGGAATGGTACAAGAAGGCCGAAGACCTCGCCGCCCGCTTCATCAAGAACTTCAAGAAGTACGAGAACAATGCCGCAGGCAAGGCTCTCGTGGCAGCAGGCCCCCAGCTCTGATAGCTCAGCCCGGCTAAACAATACCTGACATAAAGCCGCCCGGCCCGGATCCCCTCCGCGCCGGGCGGCGCTATGTTATCATATAAAGCGGAATATTTGTTAAATATGTGAAAAATATTTTGCCATGCGCCGCGAAGGACGTAATTTTACGCTCCAAACGGTAAAAAAGTGATAGAAATCCACGACATAACCAAGCGCTACGGCTCTCTGGAGGTGCTCCGGGGCATCGACCTGCAGGTGCGCTCGGCCGCGGTCACATCGATCGTCGGGCCAAGCGGCGCCGGCAAGACGACCCTGCTCCAGATCATCGGCACGCTCATACGCCCCGACTCCGGCACCGTGCGCTACGACGGCACCGACGTACAGGATATGTCGGACCGCGCCCTGTCGCGTTTCCGCTGCTCGACCGTCGGATTCGTCTTCCAGCAGCACCGGCTCCTGCCCGAATTCACCCTCCAGGAAAACGTAGCCATGCCGGCCCTGATCGCCGGCACACCGCGCGCCGAGGCCATGGACCGCGCCCGCAGCCTCCTGGACCATCTTGGCCTCGGCAGCCGATGCGACCACCGGCCCGCCGAGCTCTCGGGCGGCGAGTGCCAGCGCGGAGCCGTGGCCCGCGCGCTCGTCAACCGGCCATCCGTCATCCTCGCCGACGAGCCTTCGGGCAGCCTCGACTCGCGCAACCGCCGCGAGTTGCACCGGCTCTTCTTCGACCTCCGCGACGAGATGGGCGCAACATTCCTCATCGTCACACACGACGAGCATCTGGCAGCCGACTCCGACATAATAGTCACAATGGCCGACGGACGCATAGTCGCCGACACCGTCCGGGCGGATATTCCTGCCGACTGAACCGCACACATCAGATAAACCACACATTCAAACATACTTAACGAACAAAAAAAAGCAATGAAGAAACTCAATCAGCTTGCACTGGCCCTACTGGCCGCCGTACTCGGCCTCGGCGCCGCTTCGTGCAACGACAACAAAACCGACTACCAGGAAATGTTCATGGCCTTCGTGACCTATACATCGAGCAGCGACAACGGATCCGTATTCACTACCCGACCCAATCTCGACGAGACACCCGTCACCTTCACTTCGACCGTCGTCCTGGCCGAAAAGGACTACCCCCTGGGGCAGCGATATATCATCGGCTACACCAACCAGTCGGGCGAACGCTTCCAGAGCGGCCCCATCAACCTGATGTCGATCATGAAGATTATCAACGGCAAGGTCGAGAAGGCCACTCCCGAGGCCATCAAGGATCTCACCTCCACCGACGTCACCATGGACCTCATCCAGCGCGAAGGCACCTACATCAACTTCCAGGCCACCGGCCCCATTCAGATCCAGCCCAAGAAATTCGGCCTGTACGTCGACGAGAACACCATCACCGACAAGGTTCCGCAGGTATACGTAGGTTTCGAGACCGACAACACCGGCGGCACCATGCGCACGTTCTTCGCTTCGATCGACATCGCCGACGTCTGGAACCTGCCCACCTGCGAGGGCATCAACATCCACTTCAAGGTCAACGGCGTGGATAAGGAACTGCTCTTCGAGCGCAAGGCCCACATTACACCCGACCCCACTGAATAAGTACTTTGACGTGTCGCAAACTTTTCGTACCTTTGCGATGTCAATATCATAAAAAACAAATACAGAACATGGACAACAAAAAAGAACTCAAGATAGAACTGTCGCCCGAAGTGGCAACCGGTCTTTACAGCAATCTCGCCGTAATCTCGCACTCCGCTCAAGAATTCTATGTCGACTTCGTGTCGGTGGCTCCCAACATGCCCCAGGCCAAGGTGCTCAGCCGCATCATCATGACTCCCGAGAACGCCAAGAACCTCCTGTTCGCTCTGCGCGACAACGTCGCCAAGTACGAGCAGACCTTCGGCGAGATCACCCGCAAAGCTCCCAAGGGCGGCCAGACCGACATTCCCAATCCCTTCCAGGCTTAAAAACATTGTCAATCCTGCAGGGGCGGTCACCGGCCGCCCCTGCGGTTTTCTGAAATACACTTAAAAATCTTCCGCCGCATGCTTACCAACAATCTGTGTATCTATAACTCGATGTCGCGCACCAAGGAAACCTTCAAGCCGCTCCACGAGGGATTCGTGGGGATGTATGTGTGCGGACCCACCGTCTACGGCGACGGCCATCTCGGCCACGCCCGCCCGGCCATCACGTTCGACGTGCTCTACCGCTATCTGATGCACCTGGGCTACAAGGTGCGCTACGTCCGCAACATCACTGACGTAGGCCACCTCGAGCACGACGCCGACGACGGCGAGGACAAGATCGCCAAGAAAGCCCGTCTCGAACAGCTCGAGCCTATGGAAGTGGTGCAGCACTACCTCACCCGCTACCACAAGGCCATGGAGCGGCTCAACGTGCTGCCTCCCTCGATCGAGCCACATGCCTCGGGCCACATCATCGAGCAGATCGAGTACGTCAAGAAAATCCTCGAAGCCGGCTACGCATACGAAAGCGACGGGTCAGTCTACTTCGACGTGCCCAAGTTCAACCGCGACCACGGCTACGGCCACCTCTCGGGCCGCAACATCGACGAACTCCTCTCGGCCACCCGCGATCTCGACGGTCAGAGCGAGAAGCACAACCCCGCCGACTTCGCCCTGTGGAAGAAAGCCGCGCCCGAGCACATCATGCACTGGCCGTCGCCATGGAGCGAAGGCTTCCCCGGCTGGCACCTCGAATGCTCCACGATGGGCGAAAAATACCTCGGCACCACCTTCGACATCCACGGAGGCGGCATGGACCTCAAGTTCCCCCACCACGAGTGCGAGATCGCCCAGTCCGTCGCCCACAACGGCCGCGAGGCCGTCCGATACTGGATGCACAACAACATGATCACCATCAACGGCAAGAAGATGGGCAAGTCGCTGGGCAACTTCATCACTCTCGACGAGTTCTTCACCGGAAGCCATCCGCTGCTCGAGCAGCCCTACTCGCCCATGACCATCCGCTTCTTCATCCTCCAGGCCCACTACCGCGGCACCGTCGACTTCTCCAACGAAGCCCTCAAGGCCTCCGAGACGGCCCTGAAGCGTCTGCTCGAGGGCTGGAAGCGCCTCGGCGAGCTCAAACCATCGGCCGACTCCACCGTCGACGTCGCCGACCTCGAGCGCCGATGCTACGAGGCCATGGACGACGACCTCAACACTCCGGTGGTCATCGCCACGCTCTTCGACGCCTGCCGCGTCATCAACCAGATCAACGACGGCACGGCCCGCGCCACCGAGGCCGACATCGAGGCCCTGAAGCGGCTGATGCAGACATTCGCCGGCGACATCCTCGGCATCACCCCCGAAGGCGACGCCTCCGAAGGCGCCCTCAAGCCCTACGAGGAGGCCGTCGACCTGCTGCTCGACATCCGCCGCGAAGCCAAGAAGAACAAGGACTGGACCACCAGCGACCGCATCCGCGACCGCCTCAGCCAGATCGGCTTCTCCGTCAAGGACACCAAGGACGGCGGCTGGGAGTGGAGCCTCAAATGACATCGGCCCGCGATTTCGCCGTCGACATCCTGGCGCAGCTGCCTTTCACACCCAACGACCAGCAGCTGCAGGTGGCCCTCGCGCTCGCACGCTTCTGCTTCCCGGAGCCCGGACAGCCGTCGGCCGACCGCGTCTTCATCCTCAACGGCTACGCCGGCACCGGCAAGACCTCCCTGACCGGCGCCCTGGTCCGTGCCCTGGCCGCACGGCGCGTCGACTCCGTGCTCATGGCCCCGACGGGACGCGCCGCCAAGGTCTTCGGCGCCTACGCCCGACGGCCGGCCTCGACCATCCACCGCCGCATCTACCGCCACCAGCTCCCGGGCGCCGGCGGTGGTCCGGCTCCGCGCGAGAACACCTGCCACCGCACAGTGTTCATCGTCGACGAGGCCTCGATGATCGGAGCCGGCGACGAAAACGGCCGCAGCCTGCTCACCGACCTCATCCAATACGTCTATTCTGGCGACGACTGCCGTCTCATTCTCCTGGGCGACACCGCCCAGCTGCCGCCCGTAGGCCAGACCGAGTCGCCGGCCATGAACGCCGCCGAGATGCGCGGCTACGGCCTCAAAGTCAGCCGTGCCACCCTCACCGAAGTCGCCCGCCAGGCCGCCCGCTCGGGCATACTGCGCAACGCCACCCGCCTGCGCCGCACTCTGGTCCGCGGCAGAGCCGCCGATACCGATCCGGCCACCGCGGCCGTCGTGCCGCTGACGGTGGCCGCCCCCGATGTCGACGCTGTCGACGGCGCCGACCTGCCCGACCTGCTCGACAGCCTATACCGCGCCGACGGCATCGACGAGACCATCGTCATAACCCGCTCCAACCGCTCGGCAGCCGACTTCAACCGCGGAATCCGTGCCCAGGTCCTCGGATACGAGGAGGAACTCGTCCGCGGCGACCTCCTCATCGCCGCCAAGAACAACTATCACTGGACCCGCCGGGTCAAGGGGCTCGACTTCGTAGCCAACGGCGAGATACTCGAACTGCGCCGTGTGCTCGGCTCCGAGACCAAGTACGGCATGCGCTTCTCCGATGTCATTCTCGGGCTGCCGGGCAACGCCGAAGTCGAGTTCAGCGCCAAGATCATCCCCGGCTGCCTCTCGGGCGACGCTGCGGCCCTGAGCCGCGAGCAGAGCGAGCGCCTGTTCCGCGCCGTCTACGAAGATCCCGACCTGCACGCGCCGGGAGCATCGCATCAGGAGCGCATCCGCGCCATGCAGAATTCGCCCTATTGGAACGCCCTGCAGATGAAATACGCTTACGCCGTCACCTGCCACAAGGCACAGGGCGGCCAGTGGCGCAACGTCCTGGTCGACCTCTCCTACATACCCCCCGAGATGGCCGGTCCCGAATTCTACCGCTGGCTCTACACAGCCGTTACCCGCGCCACATCCCACCTCTACTTCATCAGCCCGCCCGAGCCCCTGCTCGAGCCCCTCCCCTCCGACTGACCTCCACCCTCACTCCTGAACAGTCGGCAGCAGTGTCCTTTTTTTGGGGACAAAAATCGCCTTTTCTGTCCTAAAAAAAAGGACACTCACCCCGAATTTTTTCTTTTCCACAAAAAATCTCCGAAAATTATATTTGTATAATCAGGTGATATTTGCTAATTTTGTTGCCGCACAAAGATAAATAATTCATGAAAAGCGCCGCTGACTGCATCAGACTGATTAGCGAAAATCTCGCTTACATCCGAAAGGAATTCGGTGTGACAGGCATCGCCTTATTCGGTTCTGTCGCACGCGGTGACAACCGCGCCGACAGCGACGTTGACATCCTGGTGGACATGCCTCCGCGGATTCTCCAGATGAGCGCACTTAAATTATTCCTTGAGAGTCTGCTGCATTCGTCGGTCGACCTCGTACGCCGTCACGCCCACCTTTCGCAACAATTCTTAAATCAAATCCACCGCGATGCCATCACCATCCTCTGAATCAGACAGGCAACGCTGCCGCCAGACCCTCGAAAATATCGAGAATACAATAGTGCAACTAATTGAATGGAATAAATCGGTCAGCTGTGCCGATGATTATTACAATACTCCTTCGGGCCTCCAGCTTTTGGCTGCAAATTGTACGCTGATCACCGCAATAGGTGAAGGTATCAACCGAATCAACAGAATATTACCCGATTTTTTGAGTACGAGTTTTCCCAATGTACCATGGAAAGCGATAATAGGTATGCGCAACCATATCGCACACGGCTATTTCGAACTTGATGCAGATTTGATATACGAATCCGTGAAAAACGAAATTCCCGATCTGCTTAAGACTGTCCGCAGGGCGATTTCTCTGCTGAGTTGATTGCAAAAACCTGGTATCGGCTGCTGAAGCGTGAAAAAATGCGGCGATTTGTTTTGGCATTCAGCTGCAAATCGTTATCTTTGCAAATCATATCCTACCACATCCTGAATGCTATGAAAAAAGTGTGTATCAATACGCGCGACGAACTGCTGATTCTTGACCTCGACCAGGTCGCCTTCTTTCAGGCCGAGGGCAACTACACGCGCCTGACGTATATCAGCGGCTACGCTCTTGTGCTGAACACGGGCCTGTCGGGCGTCGAAAAAATCCTTGTCAATTCGCTTCCAAAGGGCTCGTCGGCATTCGTGCGCCTGGGCCGCTCGCTGATCATAAACGAAAATTTCCTCTCCAACATAAACCTGCTCAAGCAGTACCTCATTCTCTCCGACCTCCGCGAGCACCACTTCAGGCTTCAGGTTCCCAAGCATCTGCTCAAGCTGCTCAAGGACCGCTTCACGGCCCGCTACAACGCTCCACGCGGAGGCCGCGCCGCCGCCCAGGGCTCAGCGCCGGCCCCTCAGCCCGACGCCGCTCCCGCCGCTAAATAAAGCCGACGCCGCCCCGCGCCGACAACCAGTCAGTCATCACACACGATTCCACAATATTAATGCAACAGATATTCATCTTAGGTCGATCGGGCAACCAGCCCTTCCCCATCGAAGCCGACCGTGAGTACGTACACAACCAGCACGCGCGCCTGACCGCCGACACTGACTCCCGCGAATGGTTTATCGAGGACCTCAAGGGCACCACCGGCAACGGCGTCTTCGTCCGCGACAAAAACGGATGCTTCCGCCGCGTGCTCTCGTGCCGCATAAAGCCTACCGACGTCGTACGCCTTGGCCCCGAGAACGCCAAGTCGTTCACCTTTACGGCACATCACGTTCTGACGCCCGACAACTACAACTACGAGTTCGCTTACATGCAGGCCCTCGAGAAGAAGCTCGGCGAGCAGGAAGCCGCCCAGACCGCCGTGCAGAAGCGCCACAACCTCAACACCATCGTCGCCCCGATCGTCACGGCCGCCCTCTCGATGAGCCTGCGCCTGTTCCTGGAGATCGACATGGGCATCCTCATCGCCCTCACCATGGGCCTGTCGTCGATCCCGGTAGGCATCCTGCGCGTCATCTACCGCAACGACGCCGACAAGCTGCGTCTCATCAAGGGGCGCCGCGCCAAGCTCATCCAGTGCCCCAAGTGCTGGCGCCCGCTGAGCGACTACGACCTGCGCAACGGCAAATGCTCGGCCTGCAAGGCCATGTAGCCCCGATAAATTTCCCCAAAAAACAATCAATCCACGACCAAGCGATGAAAAGAATCATAATCATGCTCCTGGCGGCCGTCATGGCCGCCGGCGCCATCTCCCTGCAGGCCCGCACCTACGCCCTGCTGGCAGCCGTGTCCAACTACGGCGACCCGGACGTCAACCTGGCCCACGCCACCAACGGCGCCAAGGCCTTCCGCGACATCCTCAAGACCCAGACCAAGGATATCACCCTGCTCACGTCGAAAAACGCCACCGCCGACAACATTCTCGAAAAGCTCCGCGCCATCACCAACCGCGCCCAGGCCGGCGACCGCATCATTTTCTTCTTCAACGGACACGGATATCCCGGCGGCATCGCCTGCTACGAGAGCTACCTCGACTATCCCAAACTCGTACAGGCTCTCACCGACACCAAGGCGTCGCAGGTCATGGTATTCATCAACGCCTGCTTCTCTGGCTCGGCCGGCGACCAGGTCGCCGACAAGTCGAACTGGTTCGACGGCCTCAAACCCTCCGAAGGCCACGTGTACATGCTCTCGAGCCGCGGCGACGAATACAGCTGGGGCGGCGGCCTGCTCAACAAAAGCCTCTTCACGCAGGCATTGCTGACCGGCTACCGCGGCAAGGCCGACACCGACCACGACCGAGCCGTCACCGTCATGGAGCTCTTCAAGCATATCCACAAGGACGTCGTACGCCGCTCCGAGGGCATCCAGCATCCCATCATGATCGCCCCCAAGAGTATGTACGACGTCGAGGTCATCCGCTACAGCGAGTGACCGACGGAGCCGTGCGCTCCCGAAATTCATCAGCGAAACTCGACGTTTCGTCAAAAAAACCTAAGGCTTCGTCAAAGACCTCTGCAAAAATTTGCATTACGGACTTGCGAAGCCTTAACTTTGCAACGTAATCATTAACTGAAAAAGATCTAAAAACATAAAGATATGAGTACCCAAGACGCTACACTGCCTTTCGGACAGCACACTTCCCAGCCCGAAGCCGCACAGGATCAGCAGCCCAACAATGGTAAGTCGAACACAGCCGCTGCCGCAGTGGCCACCGGCGCCGCAGCTGCCGCAGTAGGCGCCGCCGGCTACTACGCATATACGCAGATGGCCGGCGACGAAGAAGTCATCGACGCCATCGTGGTCGACGACGAGGAGGAAGTCGACACAGAAATCGTCGACTCAGACGATCCGGCCCTGAGCCTGAACATGAAAGTCGGCATCGACACCGTCACCGGCGGCTCCCGCAACACGACCGGCACTCACACCGGCACTCACACTGGCACCGGAACAGCCACCGATCCCGGCGCAGGCACCCGGCAGCCAATCCAGGGCACCGATCCCGGCACAGGCACCACTACCGATCCCGGCACAGGCACTGTCACCAATCCCGGCACAGGCACTGTCACCAATCCCGGCACAGGCACTGTCACCAACCCCGGCACAGGCGGCACCACCGATCCCGGCACAGGCGGCACCACCGTCCAGGATCCCCCCGCTCCCGTCGATCCGGTTGTCGACCCCCAGATCGACGTACACGAGAATCCCGATGACATCGCCGACGCACTCATTGCAGTCGACGAGGTCGACCCCAACGACATCGACGGCGCCGCTCCCTTCACCTTCACCGACGTCGACACCGTCTACGACATATACGGCAACGCCACCACACAGGCCCACTACTACGCCGATGACGGCTCCACCGGCGTCATGATCGACCTCGACGGCGACGGTGTGTTCGACGAATTCACCGACGATGCATCCGGCACCACATACGCCGTCAACGACGACACATTCTTCACCGTCGGCGATGCCGAGCTCGATGCCGACACCGGCTACATAGCCTACAACGAGGATCAGGACACCATGATCGACGACGATCCCATGGACGACATTATCGATTCGGAAGACTTCGCATAATCTGCCGGCTATGAGTGAACCCACAAAAGTAAAAGTCCGCTGTCCCAACGCCGAATGCGGCAAGCAGCTCATCATCACACACCCCGGCAAAGCCTGCACCCTCCAGTTCTCGTGCCCGGCATGCGGCCGCAAATTCCGCATCAGCTTCACTGTCAACGGCGCCTCCAAAGCCCCCGACACCGACAGCCTCCCCGCACAGAATCCCGCACCGGCCGCACCGGCCGGAATCCCGCTGGGTGTCGCCCGAAAGCCCGCCCCCGAAATCAAGAAGACCGTCCGCAGCGACGGCTTCGACCCGCGCTGGAGCATCGCCCCTTCGGGCTCATCAGCCGCAGTCCTGCGCATAAAGATGCACCGCCGCCTTCTGCCCGCCACCGAGAAATCATTCAGTCTCGACGGCATCGGTGCCTGGACCATCGGCCGACGCGATGACGTCACCCCCAGCGACATTCAGATCACAGGCGACTGCTCCATCTCGCGCCGGTGCGCCACAATCATCGCACAGCCCGGCCAGATGTCAACCACATACATGCTGAAGGTCCTCAAGAGCAAAAATCCCATTTTCATCAACCAGCGCCCTATGACCGACAGCGAATGCATCCAGCTCAGCGACGGCGACCAGATAGTGATGGGACAGACATCCATGACCTTCCAGCTCAAATAAGCCCTCTCATTCTCAAAAATCTCTAAAAATCACGTACAATGGCAACCAACGACACAAACACAGACATAAATCCGCAGGCACCCGCCGACGAGCCCCGGCTCATACGCACCGTCATCGATCCCGTCGGCGAAACCGCCTCCGAGGACGAAGCAGCCGAAAGCAAAGGCAACGGCGCCCGGCGCGCAGCCGCTGTGGCGGCCGGCATCGCTGGCGGCGGCGGCAAGAAGCGCAGTTACGCCATGGCTTTTGACGGCCTGGTGCTCATCGGCAACTCCATCACCACCGGCCGGTATTTCAACCGGGACATCCCCTGCGAGCAGACCGTTCTGGCCATGCCCACCGTGGCGGCCATTAACTGGTACCACAACCATCCCTCTGACCAGGGCCTGGAGGAATTCATCCAGGAGGCCAAGCAGTTCGGCGACACGGAGTACATGATGGCACT
>OGNF01003454.1_pt1 | contig 10536 bp, 8 predicted proteins | sample 1573321 | NCBI WGS metagenome assembly OGNF01 (sample SAMEA2581911, study PRJEB24529) | metagenome | biome: Human gut stool | place: China | collected 2011
AAGTCTCATCAGTCGCATAGCCCGCTATGCTCCTTCTTCAACTTGCTGACCTGCACAAAAATCGGTCGTCCCTGCGTTACATTTTTTGTGGGATGGGGTCTAACATAACAATATATCCTGCATAAGAAGATGATGCATAAACTACAAAAGATAGTTTCAGTGAAGATCCTGACAATGATTGCACTTTCAATCATTGCCATGTTTCACTCGAATTCCTCATTTGCCGGAATGCCGGAAAAATATGGTATCGCTTATACCTCAGATGGAAAGGAATATCTGAAAGTTCAACTTTATACAAAGAGTTGCCCTGTGTGGTCTACAGGGCCTGATTTCCCGCCAATTATAGATTTAATATATTGTTCCGATGGTACAGTAACATGGTATTGGGGAGATATTATTGATGGAGGAACGAAACTTATAGGAACAAGAATTGAAGAAACAGGATCCTTCGCAGTGAAAGCCGGATCTTATATTGGATTAGACAGTTGGCATGGGACCGGTGCCAATGGATCCTCTAATATGATAAGTATATATCCTATGATGCAATATGATGGAATGAATGTATTGCTTACAGATTGTGAGAATATAATATTCAGAGTTTCATCGGATAATACAATTCTAATGGAATGTGATAAAGCCAACATTCCATCGCAGGCGAAAGTCGGTTTCGGACCTGTTGACACTGAATATTCAGAATGGGAAGAAACGGATCCTGATATCTTATATAACTATTATTATATAAAAAAATATAAATATGGGCCAGGATGGCAAATGTTTCTTGAATTTAGTCTAACTCCTATATATCCTTACCAGGATTCTGTGGATGATATTATCAAGGACTCTTCGGAGCATGAAGTCCCGATTTATGACATTGTTGGCAAGCGTGTCGACAGGCAAAATCTGACTCCCGGCATTTATATTTGCAATGGCAGGAAAATATTGGTGAAATAATAGGAGATAATGAATATGAAATCATACATTATAAAAATAGCAGTCTGCGCTTCATTAATTTTATGCCCATTGACTGCATCAGCAGGTATCAAAGATCTTTTCCAAAGAGGAGAGCAGGTGGAAATCGGTGACAGTATCAAGGGCAGAATGCTAAAATTCGCAACCGATGGAGTGCTTCATTACATGTATGCGGAAGTTCCGGAACTTCCTACGGAGTGTAAAATTGTGCTTCAGGAGAATGGCTCAATATGGATGGAGAATCTCTTTCCTATTCAAAATGAAAAAGATTATCATTTATGGCTTGAGGGAAAATTTATAAAAGATGCGAAGTTCACAAATCCACAAACAAGCAAGATTGAGGTGCATGATATCTTTATCCTTGAACCTTTTGTTACAGTTGATTATATGGAACGGAAGGAGGATGATGACAAATATACTTCGAATTTAACACTTAATAGAGTTGTAAAAAGTTACGATCAATCCCTTGTATATGGTGCAGTTAGATATAGAGACCCGGATGAAGAGCAGCAAATGGAGAGTTATATAAAATTCATAATAAATGATGACATGAGCCTTTGTTCAGTGGACATGTTCGGTGAGCAGAAAACTAAATGTGAATCATATATAAATTATTATTATACATGTCCTTACGGTGTTAATCTAAACAAACTTGCTTATCAATACTCTTCCGGTTATGGAGCAGTGGTGTCATACATCAGTAATCTTAAGCTGACTCCCATAGCGACGGAAGGAAAATAAGAGGAACAAAGAAAATATAATCCAGTGTATTATGAAAACGAAATACGTATTGTATGCACTATTGGCAACTTTGCTGGTTTTGGGGAGTTGTTCGAAGGATGATCCTATTTCCGGCGACGGGGAGATTGTAAGTCCCGACGCGAATGTTCCCGATCCCGACGGCACGGTGCAGATTTCAATGCTAAATAACGACAAGACCTCGCTTGACGGCCTCTATATTGACGCCTCGAATAATTTCCATGGCGACGGATGGATGATTGCCCCGCTCGGAATAATGCGCGGACTCGGCAATGTCCGCGATATTCCATTTGATGGTTGGGCTGCAAGTGTGCCTGTCACAGCGGGAAATGGGTATGTCGCCCATAATGACATCTCGGATGAATACATAAGAATCTTTGTGATGGAAAATATTTCTGACCCGGTTGCCGGCGGCGGTACGTCGGGTGCCGAAGTGAAATATCAAAAACCATTCAAGGGTCTTGACCAAAAGATAGACGTGGATATGACCACTGTGGTGCTTCCGGCAGAGGGCGCCATGCAGCAGGTTACGTTCAGCAACAAGAATATGATTCCCTTCACAGTGGAATCGTCGGCCGACTGGTGCAAGGTTCAGAAAGCATCCACACATGATTTCGGTTTCCTTTACGATGCACTTGTGATTTCATGCGACGAAACAATTTCCGATGCAATCGCCGAGGCAACAGTGACTATCACCACCCTTTATGGGAAGAAAACTCAGATTGCAGTTACACGTCAGGCGCGTGGCCCATTTATTAAATTTTCCATTCCGGAATTGAGGTTCAATTACCCGTCTTATACAGAATATGTAGATATATTTACCAATATCGATCCCAAGGATATTCAGGTCAGAACAGACAGCGATTGGTTGGAAGCCTCTATTTACGGATATTATAATATGCCGAGAAAGGTTCGCTTTATCGAAGGGAAACCATTGACCCGCGCATTGCTTGACAATCTTGTTTATAAAAAGTTAGAAATAGAAGTTCACTCCTATGCGTTTGAGCAAAACAGTGAGCGTTCGGGTAATGTGGTGCTAAGTTATGACAGCGTTGAATATAAGTTGAAAGTGATTCAGTATGGCATGAAGTTTCAGATAGAGAAGACAGATGTTGTATTTGAAGCGGATTCCAATCTGACCACAAGCATATATATTCATAGTAACTTTCATGGAGGCTATCTTGATATTGAAAAAGAGGGGAAAGGCAATTTGGATTGGTGCTATGTAATGAGCAATTATCAGGCTATTGATATTACTGCCGAACCTAATCCGTATCCAATTCCTCGATCGATGATATGCAAAGTCTTATACCGAGGTTATGAGTTCACGAAACTGCACATTACTCAGAAGGCACATAAGAAATTTGAGGATCAGTATGCCTGCTTTGATAAGAATGCCTCCAGCATATCAATGCTTTATCCTGTGCCGGAAAACTGTCAGATTTCATCTACGGCCGACTGGTGTACTGCTGTAGCCAAGGGGACAACCCTCACAGTCAGCGTAACTCCCACCACACAGAACCGAACAGCCGTCATCTCGGTGGCCGGCGTTGATGTAAAGGTTTATGTGTCGCAGAGTAAGTATGCTGCAGGTGACAACTACTCGGAGAATGGCGTCACCGGCAAGGTATACAAAATGGATAATGGCACAGGGTATATCTATCAGGAAATCAATAAGCGAATCGCCTGGTCGACCCAGACAGTGCTCACCGCGGGAACATCGAGCCTTACTGATGGCATGGCCAATACGGAGGCCATCAAGAAGATTCCTAACTGGAAGAACCTCTATCCGGTATTCGCTGCCTGTGACGCACTTAACACTAATGGCATTACCGGCTGGTATCTCCCCGCCAAGAAGGAATGTCCTGTATCGACAGTGAAAGTGAATGGTTCGGCTTATGACATCTGGTCATCGACATCTGCTTATCCCAATTCGGCGGAGACAGCAAACGGAGGAACAGTCAACAAGAAGACGAAGCTTCCACTCACTCCGGTGCACAGATTCAATTACAATTTCAACAAGAAATAAAATGAGAGGGTCAACGTAAGTGTCGACCCTCTTATATTGATATCTTTAACGCGCTATATCAATCTTGCAAGGCAAACCTGAATAACAGTTATATGAGGTAGCGCAGGGGGAGAGGAGGTGTTTGCGGATAAGTAGGGTGGGGTGGTAGCTGAGTTTGCTCTTGCGCAGGTCGTCGAAGCCCATGTCTTCCTCGCGGTTGACATAGCGGATTTCCGGATATTTCGCCTTCATCATAGCGCAGAATTCCGATGCCAATGCCTGATATACGCCGCGATATTCGATGTCTCCCTTCTCTACATGCACAAGAAGAGTGTCACCTATGCACTCTCCTAAGGAATATCCAATCACCTTATCGCCATCCCTCATCACTATACCCTCAAACGGATATCTGTCGAAATCACGTAGCACTTCTACAGTCTGTTCTATCTCATAGCTGCGAAGCGGAGAATCATCATGCTCCTCTGCAAATTTGGAGGTAAAGGCAATGATATCCTCAAGATCATCTTTTTCTACGACTTTTATCTCACAACCGGAGAACTCACGCTTGAAATAGTTGAGATGGTTGCGCTTCTTCTCCATCTTCTTCCCCGGGAAACCGATGAACCGGTCGATCTCGTAGAGATATTCCATCCATTCATCCACCGACGGTACAGCAACATTGGCAGATATCTCCTCATCGGCAGGATGCTCCGAAGGAACTACAAGCACGCCATCCTCGCCGGTTTTGCGGCAATAATCGGCAATAATCATAGCGTAATCGGCAGATGTGAGGGGACCACAGGCATAATACATGCGTGTATTGCTGCCAAACATCTTTCCGCGGATAATAAGCGACTCACCGAAGAGGGCCAACTCATAATGGAAATAATCCACCCACATCATCACGCCTCCGATGGAGAAATCGCAGGAGCGCGATGGATAATTATTGAAAAAAGTCTGTAACAGCGGTATATCGTCAGCCACAACACTCCGGAATGGAGTGAAGGAGGCAAATGATGGAATCGTGTGTGTGTCCATAAGTGATAAATGTACCAGCCGGGATAGTGACCGGGGGGTAATCTGATATAAGAACTTAAATTTGCTCAAAAAAGTTTATATGCAGACGCGAAATTTTAGGGAGAAACTTTGGTGGATTCTTTAAAAATAGATACATTTGTGGATTAAACTGAATAAGGACAACTAAATCTAAATAGGAAATAATAACCGCATTAGTTCAATTTTAAAACATTTAACCCGAATTAAGGCAAAAACAAGGATAAAAACTATAAACAATCAATAATAACAATCTTGACGTTATGATTAAAAAGCTTCTATGCATGGGAGCAATGATGCTCGGAGCGCTGGGAATGTATGCCCAGACGCCGCTGCCATTGAATCCCGACGTGCGTCACGGCCAACTTCCCAACGGCCTGAATTATTACATCCTCCACAATGAGGAGCCCAAGGAGCGTGTAAACTTCTACATCGCGCAGAAAGTTGGTTCCACTCTGGAGACCCCCGAGCAGCTCGGCCTTGCCCACTTCCTCGAGCACATGGCCTTCAACGGCACAAAGAACTATCCCGGCAAGGATATGCTCAACTATCTGCAGAAGAAGGGCATCCGCTTCGGCGCAGATATCAACGCCTACACAGGCTTCGATGAGACCGTCTACAACATCAACAACGTTCCTTCCACCGACAAGGCTCTGATGGACAGCGTGCTCCTCGTTCTCTTCGACTGGAGCGGCAGCATCCTTCTCGAAGAGGATGAGATCAATGCCGAACGCGGCGTAATCGAGGAGGAGTGGCGTTCGCGCAACAGCGCCAACCAGCGCATGTATGAGGCCATGCTTCCCCAGATCTATTCAGAATATCAGTATCAGCAGATGCCTATTGGCAAGATGGAAGTAGTTAAGAACTTCCCCCCGCAGGCCATCCGCGACTACTATCACAAATGGTATCGTCCCGACCAGCAGGGTATCGTGATTGTAGGCGATATGGATGCTGCTGAAATGGAGGCTAAAGTGAAGGATCTCTTCTCCAAGATTGAAATGCCCGCCAATGCAGCCGAACGCACATATCCCATCGTCAGCGACAACAAGGAGTCCATCTACACCTACTTCCAGGACAAGGAACTTCAATTCCCTATGGTTCAGGTAATGTTCAAAAGCGAGAAGACTCCTTGGGAAATGCGCAACACCGTGGAAGGCTATATGTCGTCGGCCATCGTGGAGAATCTTATCTCTACAATGATCAACAACCGTCTGCAGGAATATTCTCAGAAGCCTGAATGCAAATATGCCTACGCCGGCGTTTCCTTCAGCGACTTCCTCGTGTCGAAAACAAAATATTCATTCGACGTGACAATTATTGCCAAAGCCGACGTTAAGGCCGCATTTGATGAGGCGATGGCCATCGTGGCCCGCGCTTGCAAGACCGGGTTCATGGAGTCGGAACTTGTGCGTGCCCGTGATGAGATGCTCGCCGGCTATGAGAAAGCATACAACGAACGCAACAAGACCAACAGCGAACGTCTTGCCCGCGAACTCATCCGCCATTTCGTGGACAATGAACCCTCTCCCGGCATCCAAGCTGAATTTGAACTTGCGAAGCAGGTTCTTCCTATGATTCTAGTTCAGGCCATCAATCAGGGCGTAGCCAACATCCTCACTCCCGAAAATCAGGTGATTATCGTTTCTCAGCCCGAGAAAGAGGGTGTACAGATGATTTCTAAGGAGACTATGACCACCGCACTCAACAATGCCCTCAACGCTAAGTATGAAGCATATGTTGACGAAGTAATCACAGATCCCCTCGTAGAGAAACTTCCCAAGCCCGGAAAGATCAAATCCACAGCCAACGGCAAATTCGGCAGCACAGTCTATACTCTCTCCAATGGCGCCACAGTGATTGTTAAACCCACCGACTATAAGGCTGACGAAATCATCATGACTGCCGTAAAGAATGGAGGTAAGGACACCTACGCATTCGATCAGGCAGCCAACGTGCTCCTTTCATCTGATGCTTACAGCGTAAGCAAACTTGGCAAGTTCGACCGTGTAAAACTCGGCAAATACCTCGCCGGCAAGAACGTAAACCTCGGTTACAGCATCAACCGCAAGGTTACAGAACTTGATGGCTCATCCACTGTGAAAGATCTTCCCTACCTCATGGAACTCATTTACAGCACATTCACAGCCCTCAACCCCGATCAGGCTGCTTACACCGCTCAGACCGACCAACTCAAGTCTTTCTTGAGCAATATGGACAAAAATCCGCAGTACGTATTCCAAAAAGCTGTATCGAAGGCTCAGTTCAACGGCAATCCTCTCTTTGCCCAGGCCGACCTCACTACAGTAGAGAAGGCCAACTATGACCAGATGATCGACATGATTAAGAAGTCTCTTGCCAACGCAGCCGACTATACATTCATCTTCACGGGCAATATTGACATGGCAAAATTCAAGCCACTTATGGAACAGTATATTGCCACTCTTCCGTCGTCCAAAGGCAAGAAGACTCAGGTGAAAGCCATCTCTCCCGTCACCATTGCTACCGGCATCGTAAAAGAAGACTTCAAGCAAATGATGGAGGTGCCTCAGACCATGGTAATGAACATCAGTTCCGACACAAATGTGCCCTACTCAATTGAGAATTCAGAGATGCTCAGCTTCATGGGCGACATCCTCGACATGCGCTTCACCGAGACTCTCCGTGAGGAGGAAGGCGGCACATACAGCCCGTACGCTACCGCAAGCCTTAATCCTTACACAGGCCAGTGGATGACTCTCTATATGTTCCAGACAGGCGAGGAGAAGCAGGCCAAGATCATCAAGCGTGCTGCCGAGGAAATGCAGGCCCTGCTCAAGAACGGCGCTAAAGAGGACCACTTCAACAAGGTGAAAGAGGCCGCTCTCAAGCAGCTCGACATCCAAGAGCGCACCAACAACTACTGGAGCTACGCCCTTCTCGCCAACACTCTTGGTGTGGACATCGCCACCAACCACCGTCAGGCCATCGAAGGAATCACCCTTGATAAACTCAACAACTTCATGAAGAATCTCTATAACGGCAAAAACAATATAGAGGTGATTATGACAGGCGTCAAAGAGTAATCCCCATTTGAGGTTTTCTTAAATACTAAATAAAATGATGCATCGTTTCATCTCAGGATGAACGATGCATCATTCTTTTTATACTCATCAACTCTTAAAGACATGGAAATCGTACTGCTGGCCGTGGGGAAAACGCGCACAGGGTTTGTGATTGAGGGAATCAATGAATACGCATCCCGGTTGAAACGCTACATCCCTTTCTCATTTATCGAACTTCCCGACATAAAGACCACAAAAGTAACCACCCCCGACATGCAGAAAAGCAGCGAGGGTGAGATCATTCTCAAAAAGATTATACCTTCGGATTATGTGGTGCTTCTCGACGAAAGAGGGGTGGAATACACCTCAACGGCCTTCGCCGCATGGATGCAGCGCCAGATGGCGTCCGGACGCAAAAGACTCATGTTTGTGATAGGGGGGCCTTACGGATTTTCAGAGGCTGTCTATCAGAGAGCAGACGCAAAACTGTCACTCTCCAAGATGACATTCAATCATGAGATGGTAAGGATGTTTTTTATCGAGCAGGTGTATCGCGGAATGACTATTCTTCGTGGTGAGCCTTATCATCACGACTAACATCACTGTCACTGTCGTTGTCAGTGTCACTGTCATACTCGTTCTCGCTGTCATTCTCGCTTTCCCCCTTCTCCCTTTTCATGCGCAGACGCCGGGCGGCCAGAGGGCTGAAAGCGCGGCCCAGACGCGGCACAAAGGAGATGGCTATCAGAAATGCCAGCACGGCAATATATGCCATTGTATAGTTTTTCAGCACACCCTCCTGCAACACGTCGCTGATGAATGCCCGCCGTGCCGAATCTTTCACCTTACCATCTGCGCCTATGCTATCCTTAAGCGCGTCGATATCAAGAGAGGATAATGTGGTTTTCCATTGAATCACACCATCCCTAAGCATCACTATTGCAGGATTGCCTCGCACCACCTCCTTGATGGCGGTGTCGTCGGCCGTGAATATATCATATTCAGGCATCGAAATGTCCTCCCAGCGGGCAATGTCGTCGGCGGATCCAGACACTACGGCTATCATATCCACATCATTGTCGAAGGCCCAGTCGTAGAGTTCATTAATCTTCCACGTCTGCGCAGGGGACACCTTGCCAAGTTCGGGCATCATCAGTATCAGTTCAGATCCCTCGGAAAGAATCACATCTGATGTGACATCATTAAGGCCTTCGCGGTCCCATACCATAAAGGTCTTTTCATCTTCCGGGTCGTCAGCAACCGAAGAGGAATCATCCGCACCGGCATTGGCCTTTCCTACAGTTTCATGAGTGGAATCATCGGTTTTCGTTTCCCGGCGTTCCACAAAATTCCAGCCATCATTTTCATCCGGCAGTTCATCAGTCTCGGAAAATTCCTTCTGCACGCCATCCTTCTCATAAATGAAGGAATAATGGGTGGCATCATCTGCCTCATCCTGCTCATGGAATGCAATGATATTCTCACCCACGGGATAATTACGGAAATCTACAAGCGGCTGCCTGAAATAACCGAGCGATGCAATCACTACAACATATGCCACAGAGAAAATCAGAGCCATCCATTGGAATGCCGGGGAGATGATAGTCAAGGCACGCCGGTTGTAGACAATCAGCCAGGCCACCATCGCGCAGATAACCACATTCTTCCAGAACGTGGCCCAGTTGGAGATTACAAGGGCTTCACCGAAGCAGCCACAATCGGCCACAGGGTCGGCGATTGCAATCCATAGCGTAAGGGGAAGCATCACAGCCATCACGCCCATAGTGACGATAGGGGTGGAGCGCCTGTAGCAGCCAAGCAGGAGGAATATACCGAGACAGAACTCAAGCGCACACAGCGAATACACGCCCACGAGAAGCACAGTGGAGGGCATATGCATGCCCAGCGCCGACATATATTCCTCAAACTTATAAAGGGAACCCCATGGGTCGACGGCCTTCACGAATCCGGAAAACACGAAGACGCATCCCACGACAATTCGCATCAGCCATGTCGCAGCCTTTATCAGGGCTTTACGCAAATCTGATTTTGATGAGGGCGAAGATTGCATAATTGATCATATCCATATAGTTGGCCTCGACACCCTCGGAAATGATGGTCTTGCCGTGATGCGATTCAATTTCTTTTGTGCGCAGGAGTTTCTGGAGGATGATGTCGGTGAAACTGCTTATACGCATCTGACGCCAGGCCTCGTCGTAGTCATGGTTCTTGTTGGTCATCAGGCGCGTGGCGTCTTCAATCTTGTGGTCGTAGAGCGCAAGCGCGTCTTCCACAGGAATTGGCTGTCCGCTGCCAAGTTCGAGCTGTATGAGGGCTATGGCGCAATAATTCACAATGCCGATGAATTCCGGCTCGACTCCCTCATTGACGGCGGCATTCTCTGCCCCCTTCTCTTCCAGGGAACGGATTCTGCGAGCCTTGATATAAATCTGGTCGGTGAGACTCGACGGGCGCATGATGCGCCACGATGTACCGTAATCCTTGAGTTTGGCTGCGAAAATGTCGCGGCATAATTTCTTTATCTCGGCAAATTCCCGCTGCGTGTCGGGCTTCTGTGAATCATTCTCCATTTTCATATCTTATTATATACTGCAAAATTACAAAAAAAGCCAATATCCTAAGACCCCATTCCACAAAAAATGTTAACGCAGGGGTCGCAGATGTGCCTCATATTCGGTCTTGCAG
>OGNF01003460.1_pt1 | contig 10514 bp, 7 predicted proteins | sample 1573321 | NCBI WGS metagenome assembly OGNF01 (sample SAMEA2581911, study PRJEB24529) | metagenome | biome: Human gut stool | place: China | collected 2011
GCGCATTCGTGGCGGACGCCGCCATCCGGCAGATGATCGAGGCGGGCAAGGCGCCGAAGAAGGCCACGGTGGTCGTTCTCGGCATCAACTTCAAGGCGTTTGCGACAGAGATGCAGCGTCATGCCATAATGCAGGGTTTCCTCAAATATATCCCAAGCATTCAGGAGGGACAGCGCCTGTATCTCACCAACGGCCGTTTCTCCGACGGAAAGAACGCATTCAGCACAGTCGGCACGGCAAGTGACAATTCGTCGCATTTCGGTCTTCTTGACAGCGCCCATGCCCTGTCGGCAGCCGACGCCGCAGTGTGGAATGTGATTCCGATGGACGAGACCGACAATTATTTTGCCATTGAGCCTGTGGGACACCGCATCAACAAACCTGATGAAGAGGACGCTCACCTGATTGCGATGTATGTTGATTTCCCGATGGAGGCGGTGAATCCCGACAAGCTCAGGTTCCATTCTTTCGGCGAATCTGCGTTGCAGACCAAAGAGCTTGATGTACTTGGCAAGGTCACTTATATTGATATGGGAGAAAGTATCAGCTCGGTAGAACGCCGGACTCCGGTGTTCGTCGAGTGTGTCAGCACAGAAATGACCGACAATATTGTCAGAATACCGTTTAAAGCCCAGAATTCCGATTATGATCCGGCGGTCAACAAACCCGGTTTCGGTGTGACGGACGAAGAGATAGCCGAACAGCGCGCTCCCCGTCGTGCCGTTGACGACAATGCGGTGCCTTATGCAGTGCTTCTCAGCACTCCCGCCAACGAGAAGACCCTTCGGAATCTGTGGGGTATCGAGGCTAATCTTGACGAGAATTCGGTGTATGATCTGACTACACGCAAGGACAGGTTCTCTGCTTCGGATATGAGAGTCATGAGCACACCCTGGTTTGTGGAAACTCCTACGATTCCAGCCAACCATGCATTCATTCTCACTACGAAATCAAGCCTTAAGCCTGACGAGTCGGGAATCGGCATAAGCCTTGGCGAGCCTGCCGACGAGGCCGACGTAGTGCTTGGCGTAGAGAATCCGGGGCGTGAAAACAATGGCTCTGAGATTCTGTATAATCTTAAAGGAGAACGGGTGACTGAAGTCGTCCCGGGTAATATCTATATTCTTAACGGAAAGAAGATTCTTGTTAAGTAACTAAAGGCAGTCAGCAGCAATATATGGACAAAACGACATTGAGGATAGCTATACTGTTCGTTTTATTTCTATGGAATCCGTATATTGCTTCAGAAGCATCGACACCGTCGCCTGCCAGAGACACGGTGATGGCGTCGATGCTTGTCTCGTCGCCCGGAGCCATGATCTGGCAGGCAGGCGGCCACGCCGCTATCAGGCTTCAGTGTCCGGCCTACGGGCTTGACAATGCATTTTCTTACGAGACCGACAATGCCGGAGGCACTCTCGGGCAACTTCTCGGTCAGGCCAGGGGGCGCTATGTCTCGGTTGAAAGCAGGGAATATATATCCCATTTCAAGGAAGAGGGCAGAAAGGTGAAGTCCTATCCCCTGAATCTGACCGACATGCAGATCCGCCGACTGTGGCAGCTGCTCGATGAAAGCGTCGAATCAGGATATGAGGATAATTTCAATGTCAGGTTCTCTAACTGCAATTCAAAAGCAATCGACAAAATCATCGAGGCTCTTGATTCGGATAATCTCATCATTAAGGATAATCGGTATATCACGGACGACAACGGAACTCTTCAGAAGTCCATACTCAAAGATGAAAGTCCTTGGGCGACACTGGTTTTTAATGTCGGTTGCGGCACGGATGCCGATAAAACAGATTCCTGGCGCACACGAATGGTGCCGCTGATGATGGAGACCTGTTTCAGTGACGCCCTGATAGAATCGGCCGACGGATCGGTTCGCCCGTTTCTTGCCGGAAACGGCGAGACGGTTGTTGCCGGAGAATCAAAAAAGACCTGTCAGGCACTTTCCCCGGCATCACTCAGCCTGATATTGCTGATTTTTGTCGTTGTGGTCTCGTTGCTTGATCTGTCTGGAAAATGCAGAAAGACGGTAAGGGTTTCCGACATAGTGCTACTCGCAATGCAGACCGCCGGCTTTGTGGCATTGGCTCTGGTCTCGATTGTTCCGGCAAGCATCGGCACGCCGTGGAACTGGATGTATATTCCGCTGAACCCTCTCCCTTTGATTGTTTGGGTCTGTTTCCGAGGAAAAGCGATATGCGCCCGATTCTTTGTTTTTTATGGAACGGTCTGTCTGCTGTTCACTTTTGCGCCTATGTTCACTTCTGAAGCCGACACCTGGAGCTCTCTGATTTCGGTTGCGATAGCTGTTAGAACATTATCACATTATATAAACCAATTGTCAAAACATAAACAATAATCATGAAACTTATAAGAGCGATACTTATAGGCATATTGCTTGTCACCACAGGGAATATGTGGGCAGGCGACACGTATTATGCGAAAGTCAATGTGTCGGCGGAGTCCGGCAAGGAAAAGGTATATGCATCGGCTGAGAGCGCGGCTCCCGCTGATGACGCCTATCAGGAATCAATGTCGGTTTCCAATAAAGCGTCAAGTCAGTCTGTGACCTTCAATCTATGGGCAAAGCCCGCTGAGGGCATGGTGTTCTCGCATTGGGAAAAGGGTGGCGTTGCGACAACCGACCCCGCAAATTGCCAGATCACAATCTCATCGGACCGTAAAGATGAGAATGCTCCTGTCGAAGCGTCGTATGTGGCGAAGTTTATCGAACGGCCGGCAGTTGTTCTGAATATCATCAATTCAGGACTCGGAACCGCCACCATAAGCAAGCGTGAGAACAGAATAGGGGATGAGGTTACGCTGACGGCCTCGCTGATAAAAGTGCCGCGATATGGTTGCCGCCATCTTATGTCGGAATTTATCGGATGGCAGAATGCCGACGGAGAAATACTCTCTAAAGATCTGACCTATACCTTCAGGATTGAGAAAGAAGATGAGATCACGGCGGTTTTCGGAGACAGGAATGCTCTGAAACAAAGCGGCTATTTCCGTGTGCGCAACATTTTCAACAGGGTGCTGACAATTGTCGGAAATTATAAATATGAACCCGTAGGATCGAGCGGCAATTATCTTGACGGGCTTTTGCACTGGAGCTGCCCGGATGATTTCAACACTAAAGATTTCGCCGACAAATACTGGAATGGTTCTGATGAAGGAACCAAGGAATCGCTCGGGGTTGATGTGGAAAGTCTTGCAAGCGGCGTGATTTACATAAAAGGCGAAAGTCTTAACGCCGATGCCGGCTCCAATGAAGATGCAATCACGAAGGTGAATGCTTTCGGACAAGGCACTGATACAAAAACAATGACCGGTCAGACGCTTACGGTCAAGGGGGCGAGTGTGCCTGGATATTACATACTTTATGGCGGATTTACTGCAGGTCTTAAAATGACTCATCGTGAAGGCGATGAGGATCGCGACGGTGATGGCGTAAATGACGGTCATTGGGCATATTGTTCGCCATTGCTCGGGAATTGTAAATATGATGACCCCTACTCATGGATGGCTATTCAGCCGCTTGACGAAGAGCATATTGATGAATTCTGGTTCGGTGCTTCGGCCGACGAGTCAATGTGTTTCGACGGTGGATACTGGACTTCGATGTATACAAGCTTTCCATACGAATGCAGGGACGGAGTTGAGGCCTATTATGCCTGCGAGACGGTGACATTAGATGGCATCACATATATCCAGCTGCGGAAAGTCGGCACAGTCGTACCTCCCGAAACCCCTGTGCTGCTCAAATGTCAGGGGCTGCGTTCGCGTCAGAACAGGCTTCTTCCGCTCGATCCCGACGCAGAGTATTCCGCTGTCGAAGGGAATTTGCTCGTAGGGCTCTATCAGCTCTGGACTGATAAGGACGGCAACGGCCGTGAGGTCTTCGACGAAACCAGAATGAGAGTTTTCGGAACAGACAGCAATGGCAACCTCGGGTTCTACAAGCTTGCCGCGGGCACAGAGCTGAAGGCAAATAAAGTATATCTCGATATGTCGAAGCTTACGGTTCCGGCTTCCGGCTCGATGCGCATAATGATAGATAATGAAGATGCCGCCGGCATCGAGAATGTCATCGGCGCCGAAACACGTCAGAACGACAATGCTATCTATGACCTTTTAGGCCGTCGGGTGACCAATCCTCTTCCCGGCACAATCTACATCAGAAGCGGCAAGAAGTTTGTCCTGAAATAATGTATTGAACTGAGGCGCTGCTACGGCATAATAAAGAATTGTCCGCCTATTTCAGCTATAGTCTCCCCCTCGACGGCATCGGCCGAGGGGGAGGCTTTTTCTGACGGCGTGTGGCGAACCGCGGCGCGGGGTCAGGCGTTGAGATTGTGATGCGCTTAATGTTTATGATAACGACATTTATGCTGCTCTGCGGATGTTCTGTCGCAGAGCGTGGATCAGAACGACATCAAACTATAACATATAAGGACATGAAAGAGATATATTTTGCCGGAGGATGTTTCTGGGGAACGGAACATTTCTTCTCACTGGTGCCCGGAGTGAAAGCTACCGAGGCCGGATATGCCAACTGCCTTACCGCCTCCCCTTCTTATCGCGAAGTGTGCACTGGTGCCACCGGGGCTGCCGAGACCGTCAGGGTGGTCTATGACCCCGAGGTTGTGTCACTGCCATTCCTTATCGATCTGTATTTCAAGACGATCGATCCGACTGCTCTGAACCGTCAGGGCAACGACGTCGGCACGCAGTATCGGACGGGGATATACTATAGCGATAGCGCCGACCGGGCGGTCATCGACGAGGCCGTCGACCGGCAGAGATCGCGGTATAACGGCCCGATAGCGGTGGAGATCAAGCCTCTGGAGAATTTCTATGCGGCTGAGGATTATCATCAGCAATATCTCGTGAAGAATCCGCGGGGATACTGCCATATCGATCCGGCCCTGATGAAGATGGCCGCGAAGGCCGAAGACCCGTCGCTGAAACATCCCGGTAAGACTGCCGGCCGATACAGCAAGCCGGCCGACGCGGAACTGCGGCGTCGGCTGACGCCCGAGCAGTATGCCGTTACGCAGCTCAGCGCTACCGAGCGGCCCTACATTAACGAATATGACCGGGAATTCCGGCCCGGGATATATGTCGACATCACTACCGGGCAACCGTTGTTCGTATCGTCTGATAAGTTCGACTCCGGGTGTGGCTGGCCCGCGTTCAGCCGCCCCATATCGCCCGACGTGCTGACTGAGCACGCCGACAATTCCCATGGGATGCGGCGCGTCGAAGTGCGCAGCGCCGTCGGCGACGCCCATCTCGGTCACGTGTTCAACGACGGCCCGCGTTCGACCGGAGGATTGAGATACTGCATCAACAGCGCCGCCCTCCGCTTCATACCTGCCTCCGAGATGGCCGCCGAAGGCTATGGCGACTACCTCCCCCTTGTCGACGGCCGTTAGGCCGCCGACACATCGCGGCTTGCAAAATGGAGCTGTCGCAGTTCTTTATTGCAAAGTTAGATTGTGAAAACATTCAGATCAATAAGCTTATCACACACCAATAATTTTCTCATCCACGGATTATTGAACAAAAAAGCGATTGACAAGTTTATTCCGTTACTCGTCAATCGCTTTAATATTAATTATTTATGTCTTGGGTGCGGGCGATTTTTATATTAAAAAGAAAGTGGGGCGAACGGATGCAAGACATGCCATGATTGATCAAAAGGTTTGGTAGATAACAAACATCATCTGTCAAGCATGATCTCCTACAGAATATCGCACTGCTTCCGGAGTGAATTTCTTACGGGCCATAGCCTGAAGGTTATCGGTTGTATCGCATTCATCCACAATCTCAACTCCGAGCATTGTCTCAATTACGTCTTCCATAGTCACAATGCCGCGCATACAGCCATATTCATCGGTTATTACCGAAATATGTTCTTTCTCCTGAAGCATTCTTTGCCATATGTCCGAGACTTTGGTATTCTCCATAAAGAATGGAATCGGACGCACAATGTCCTGTAACGGCACGGTAAACTTATCCTGTGTAAGCATTTCAAGCACATTCGCCCTGCGGACGTAACCGACGATGAATTCACGGCTTGTTTCAAAAACAGGAATGCGTGAGAAGGGCGCAAGGGTCTTGTTGTCGTAAAACTCCTTCATGGTAGTGTTGGTCGAGACAGAGGCAACAACTACATAAGGTGTCATAATGTCCTCAGCTTTCACATTAGAGAGCTTTAGAAAATTCTGGATGACTTTGTTCTCTGCATCTTCGATAACGCCTTCGTCAGTACCTACATTGACCATTGCTGCAACTTCCTCTCGACTTACAGTCAAAGGTTGTATTTTAGGCGAAACGCAACGGGTGAGCAATTCCGAGAGCCACACCAGCGGATATGTTATGGCTATCAGAACTTTGATAATCTTTGCCGAAGGCATGGCAAGAGTCCGCCAATATGATGCGCCTATTGTCTTCGGGATGATTTCCGATAACACGAGAATAAGCAGTGTGAGAATGGCGGATATAATGCCAAAATAGGCTTCTCCGAATACCTTGACCGATTCTGATCCTACGCCAGCCGCGCCTATGGTATGCGCAACTGTATTGAGCGTCAGGATTGCTGCCACAGGACGGTCAATATTTGTTTTGTACTTCATCAGCAGAGATGCGGCCTTAACCCCTTGACTTTCTTTCATCGAGATAAATGATACGGGAGTAGATAGCAGCACGGCTTCAAGCACGGAGCAAAGAAAGGATACTCCAAGAGCTCCCAAAAGATATAATAATATGAGTGTCATGAATAGATGTATAAGTTAATACTGCCGGAGACATACGAAAATATCTTCGGTTAATATAGAGCGAGAGTCAACTTATACCGGATTATTCACGAAACACACAGTTAAGAATTCTTGCCGGTAGATGAAAAATGAGTTTCTGGATCTTTACATATAGGCGAACATGGGGCCTCGCGATATCTGACGCCAACGATAGTTCCGGCAGTTTCTCGGTAAATTGCGGCTGAGGCAGACTGCTGGCTACAACACAATATTCAATCTCCGGCTCTAATTCAACCTCAGGAGTCTCACAGCACTCTCCCTGAATAGGGACAAGAAATAGAGTCAGAGTCGCTATTAAACATGATATTGTCGCAATGGCTCGTGTCATGGAGTCTTCATTCTATATTTATAACGCGCTTTAATGATTATTGTTGTAGTGAAGTTTCATGAGTCCATTACAATAGAGTAAAATAATGCATTTTTGGTTAATGCCATTCCCAGCAATATATGAACAATACATATGAGAACAGCTACAGTACCTGACAATTTTTTTGTCATTTTGGCGGACGTATTTGACAGTCAGAATTGTGACCGTTCGCCATCTGTATATCTCAAGACCCCGAATAGCAAATCATTACTGATTCTGTTGACAAGCGCGGGACGTGCGATATCTCTATAACTGCGATAGCTGGCGGCAACCACCGCTCCCCCACAAATTCGCGGCTTGCACGCATATATTGTTGGTTCTCAAGCCCACAGCTATCGCAGTGGGATGAAGAAAATCCGCGCCTCACGGCGCTTGACGCGAATAGGCTGTTTGATGTGGTTATTCTGCAAAATTGTCAGGTACTGTAGTGCAAAATACAGCCCATCAAGATTAATAAATCCAAGGATATTCGTCTTCATTGAAAAGACGTCACCTTGCGAGATATTTATAAGTTACGTCGAGCGTAATGAAAAGTGGACAAACAAACCGCGACATCTGAGGTCATAAAACAACACGGGGCAAACAAATTGAGGTTTGTTTATCCCGTGTGTATCAGGTAAATATGAGATTATTTTTCTTTTAATACTCGTCCTCGTTGAAAAGTGGGTAAGATGCCGTATATGAGCGAGTCGGGTGTGTTGTGTTTACGTTTGGTAAAACAAACCGCGATATTTGAGGTTGATTTAGGCGATAGTTCAGCCATCGTAAGAATGGATCTTTCGTTTAACAATACAAACGATGTTTCATATTATTGGACTTTTACTTTTATGTTCTTGCCGTCACACACGACGATATAGTAATCCGGTGTAAGACGGGCATCGGCATATTTCCCTTCAAATATGAAGATTCCTTTCAGGTTAAAAATCTTTACATATGAGGATTTGTCCGTCAAAATGTCCTCAATTCCCGATGCTTCAGTAACAATGATTGCGCAGTCCGCCGATACGCCGGAATTATCAGTTGCCGATGCAGTAATCACAGTCGTACCTTTTTTCACGAGCGAAATCAGTCCGGTATCATCTACCAATGCCACACTTTCATCAGATGAACTCCACGTTAAGACTTTGTTGGTGGCATTTTCAGGAAGAACGGTCGCGCTAATCTGTATCTGATCGCCTTCCTTTCCCTCAACTTTATCAGTATTTAGAATTATTGATGATACCAATGTGTAATCTGTGTAATCGGTAAAAGTACATTCAGCAATTGGGCCGTCGGCATATAATGTATATGCCCGAATCTTACAAGTAGCGTCATTTATAAGTGAATTGTTTTTGGGATTATCAACAATACTAACCAATCCAGAAGTATTGACAGTGGCAATATTGGGATTGGACGATTCCCATAAGACGGTTTGTAACGATGCGTCTTCAGGTTTCAATGAGGCATATAATTGATATTGCTCTTGATCATATTTTATTAAATCTGCATCCAATATGATACTCCCGGCATCAACCAATTCATATTGTTTAAACATACTCCAACACAGATTATCATTTTTATAATTCGCGGAAAATCGTAAATCTGTATACAATCTGGAATCATAGGATGTAAAAACATTTATATTGGCTTTGGGAGGGGTTGCTGCAGTAATGTTAATGATGGATAAATTTGTATTCCCTTCAAATGCTTTATCTCCAATTTCAGTTATTCCAGAGCCAATTGTCAACGAATACAATCGGTTACCGGCAAATGCTCCGCTGCCAATTTTTTGTACTTTCGATGGAATGATAACATCGGAAATTGAACAGTATTTGAATGATTCATCCCCTATTTCTGTTAACCCGGAACCAAAACTTACAGAGGTAAGCTTAAGGCAGCTCTGAAATGTTGATGATGGGATTTTTGAGACCAAATTGCCAAAGTCTATTTTAGTTAGATTCTTGAAAGCTGGCGATTTAAACATGAAGTTACGCCCAAGATATAAGTACTTAAGATCATCAGATCCGATGGCATCTTCTCCGATTTCAATTGGATTAATGCCATCGTCAAAATACGCTTTTTGCAGCCCACAATTTCGGAAAGCATAATTTCCAATGGATTCTACAGACGATGGAATGTGGATGCGAACGCAGCATCTTTTATACTTCTCAACTGATTGGGCAAAACTATAGACTTAATGGAAGAACCCTTAAATGCTTGACTCCCGATGTATTGTAATTTATCATTTAATTTGATATTGACAATAGGCGCAGAGAAAGCTCCGGTTCCTATATTTCTCAAATTAGTTGGAGCGATAAACTCAGTTATAGATGTGCCACTGAATGCATATCTGCCAATTTGTATAACATTTTCATTAAAATGTACTTTTCCAAGCTGCCGACAGAAATAAAACGCAAGTGGATCAATTTCTTTAACAGGTTCAGATAAAAAAACATCGGTAATGCATGTTCCTCCAAACGCTCCATACCCGATATGCCTAATATTGTTACCCATAGTAATTGTCCCTGTGAAATTTTCATTGTTCTCAAAAGATAAATTATAAGCCTCCGGAGTAGAGAAAGCTAAAGGACCGATTCCTACTACGTCATATTCTTCGGATGCTAATCCAAACGAGAATATCGCTTTATCTGGGATTGCTAAGTCATGTATTGGGTTTTCTGGATTAATTCTTTTTGAAATAATACACTCTTTAGTTTCTTCACAAACAAGATATTCATACTGAGCATCGTAAAGTGTTTGCAATGGCCTATCTGATGTAAAAGAAAATATATTATTATATCTATATGGGTCAGTATACGTATCACGGCTGTTATAGCAAATATCATAGGAGGCCGCATAATCCATAATATGCTTTTTGTCAACTTTTATTGTTACAGGGTCGTCGACATATTCTGTTAGGCACCCGTTAATTAAAGGCGGTATTTCTGACAAAAAAGTTATAGATTCCAGTTTACATCCCTGAAAAATACGTGCTCCAATTTCAAGTATGCCACTGCCAATTGTGATATTCTTTAGGCCTGAATAATAGAAAACATAACTGCCTATGTGAGTAATTGTATTGGGGAGTATTATATTTCTAAACCTTGAGTTATAAAATCCTTCATCGGGGATTGTTGTAACCGTATAAATTTCTCCATCTATTTCAACGGATTCAGGAATAGCAATATCATATTTGTCCCCAACTCCGACATTCGTTTTAACTCCTTGCACCGCTACTTCTTTGTTAGTCTTGTCGATGATTGTATACTTGAGATAATCAGCATACATTGATTGGCTTATTAATGCGAGCAAGCAAATAATAAGGAATAGATGCT
>OGNF01003466.1_pt1 | contig 10490 bp, 11 predicted proteins | sample 1573321 | NCBI WGS metagenome assembly OGNF01 (sample SAMEA2581911, study PRJEB24529) | metagenome | biome: Human gut stool | place: China | collected 2011
TACCGCGAGTTTACCTACGACGGTGAGCCGCTGCATTCGTTCGGAAAGTTTGACTACGGACAGGAAAACCTGATCCTGATCGATTCCGTCTCCAAGCGCTTTTCCGCCTGCGGCGCACGCATCGGCTGCCTCATCAGCCGCAACCGGGAGTTTATGGCCAACGCCCTCAAATACTGTCAGGCGCGGCTGTCCGTCGCCACGCTCGATCAGGTGGCTGCCGCCGCGCTCTACCGCGTGGAGCCGAACTATTTTGACGCCGTCCGCGAGGAATACCGCCGCCGCCGCGACATCGTGCTCGCGGGACTGAAGAAGATCCCCGGCGTCGTCTGCGAGTGTCCGAAGGGGGCGTTCTATCTGATGGCGGCGCTTCCGATCGACAGCGCCGACCGCTTCCAGCAGTGGCTTCTCGAGGAGTTTGAGGACAACGGCGAGACCGTCATGTTCGCCCCCGGCGACGGATTCTACCAGACGGAGGGCAAAGGCCACAACGAGGTTCGCATCGCCTATGTGCTCAATGAGGCCGACTGCGCCCGCGCCGTCGAGCTGCTGGGGCTCGCCATTGCGAAATACAACCAGACGCGTCAGAAAGACTGAGCAGCCGCCCGGTTTTCCGCGCCGGAAGAAACCCCAAAAACACCGAAAGGACCGGCAGATACTGCCGGTCCTTTGTTTTTCGAAAGCCGCGCGGAGGCAGGGCCTCAGCCGAACAGCAGGAGCATCAGTCCCGGCACGGTTGCCACGGACAAAAGCGTTGTCAGAAAAACGCCCGAGGCGGCGAGGCGGTCATCGCCGTGGTTCTGGTAGGTGAGGATGGTGGCGTTGGTGGCGGCCGGCATGGCGAGCACCACGGTCGTCAGGCTCAGCAGCAGCGGATCTTTTATGAACGTGCGCAGCACGAAAAACGCCGCCAGCGGCACGACGATCAGCTTGATGAGCGCCAGCAGGTACAGCTTGGGTCTTCCGAACACATCGCGCAGCGAGCACTGCGACAGCGCGCAGCCGAGAATCAGCATCGCCAGCGGCGAGGTGATCTCGCCGGTCGTTTTGACGACGTCCGCGATGATGCGCGGGATGTGGACGCCGCTGAGATAGATCGCATAGGCCAGCAGCGCCGACAGCACGCACGGCGTTTTGAGGAGGCGCCAGCTCAGGCAGAAGCGCCCCTCGCCGGAAATGGTCTGTGCGCCGTAGCTCCAGCAGACGAGCTGGAAAAAGAGCACGAAGATGGTCAGGTGGAACATCGCGCCCTCGCCGAACATCGCCCGGACGAGCGGATAGCCCATAAAGCCGATGTTTGAGAAAATGTAGAAAAAGCGATAGGGCCCGCGCTCGCGCGGCCCCAGATGCAACAGCCGCGGCAGCAGCAGGCTCGACGCGATCAGAAAGGCGTAGCAGCCCGCCGCGAGCAGCGTCACCTGCAAGACCTCCGCAGGACTCAGCAGCCGCTCGTCCGTCATGACCGACGCGAGCACCAGCATGGGATTTGTCAGATTTGCGACAAGACGGGAGAGGCTTTTGTTGCTCTCCACATCCATGATGCCCGCCTTGCCGCAGAAAAATCCGGCGAACAGGATCGTAAACAGCACGACCATCTTTTCAAACAGCGCCTGAATGTCCATGGTTTCCTCCGCGAATCGATGAAAATGCGCTCAGCCGAAGCACTTGGGGCAGGGCGTGTAGCCGAAGCTCTCGGCGAGCTTGCGGCTGTAGGCCCAGAAGCTCTTGCGCGAGAAGGCGCTGCACCCGAATTTGTGGTACAGGCCCGTCTTGTCATTGTCCACGAACACCACATAGGCGTCCATGAACTTGCTTTTTTCCGAGAGCTTCTGGTTTTCCTCCTTGAGCTCGTCACGCTCGGCGGTCAGGGCGTCCTTCTGCTCGCGCAGGGACTCGTTTTCCTCGGTCAGAGACTGCTCCGACTCCTCCAGCTCCGTGACGCTGTCCTGAAGGGCGGCGTTTTCCTCGCGCAGGCGCTCCAGCTCCGCCTTCTGCGCCGTCATGTCGTACTGCGACTGGTTCGCGGCGTGCTGGGCGTCGGAAAGCTCCGTGCGCAGTTGCTCGAGCTGCTCGTCCTGCGCGGCGATCTCGCCCTGTGCATCGGAGAGCGAGCGCTTCGTCTCGTCCAGCGTCTCCTGCACGGCGGCGAACTCCGCCTCCCGCGCGTCGAGCGCCTCCTCCCGCACGCGAAGCTGCACGCGCTGCCCGTGCGCGCCGAGCGCCTGCACGATCACGAGCGTGCAGGCGGCGGCGGTCAAAACGGCAAGGACGATCAGCGCCGCCAGCATCCCGCGCGGCTGCTTTGGCGCGGGCTTCGGCGTGCCCGGTGCGGCGCCGCACCTCGCGCAAAGCCGCGCGCCCTCCGGGATCGGTCTTCCGCAGCGGACACATTTTGCCATATCGCTCTCCCCTTTTCCGCAGTCTTTTCGGTTCTCTGAGATGATTTTACCATGCAGCGCGGAAAAAGTAAAGAAAACGCGCATCCGCGCCGCGCGCGCGTGCGGCGGCTGCAAAACGAAAGAAAGCGGCCTGCAAAAAAAGGTGAAATTTGTGGCGTTTTTCTCTTGCTATTTCTCTTTTGCTAGTCTATTCTAACTACTGAAAAAGCTGTGTATTTCAGATGCCCGCGCGGTATTCTGTACAGGAGGAATTTCCATGACGCTTGACAAGCTGACTGCCGGCCAGAGCGGCACCATCACCGCCGTAGGCGGCGAGGGAGAGCTGCGCTGCCGTCTGCTGGACATGGGGCTGATCCCGCATACAAGGGTCTCCGTATCCAAGATCGCCCCGATGGGCGACCCGATGGAGCTTCAGCTCCGCGGCTACGTGCTGACGCTCCGCAAGGAGGACGCCAGCGGCATTGAGGTGGAGGTGGAGGCATGATCTTCGCACTCGCAGGCAATCAGAACTGCGGCAAGACGACGCTCTTTAACCAGCTCACCGGCTCCAACCAGCACGTCGGCAACTTCCCCGGCGTGACGGTCGATCAGAAAAGCGGGCAGGTGCGCGGGCAGAAGGACTGCACCGTTGTCGATCTGCCGGGCATTTACTCGCTGCGGCCGTACACCGCCGAGGAGATCGTGACCCGGAACTTCATTCTCAATCAAAAGCCGGACTGCATCATCAACATCGTGGACGCGACGAACCTCGAGCGCAACCTCTATCTGACGCTCCAGCTCCTGACGCTCCAGACGCCCACGGTGCTGGCGCTCAACATGATGGACGAGCTGACCGGAAACGGCGGCTCGGTCGATACGACGCTCCTGTCCGAGCTTCTGGGCGTGCCCGTCGTGCCCATCTGCGCGGCAAACGGCGAGGGCGTGGAGGAGCTGATCGAAATCGCCGTCCGCGCGGCGCGTCTGCGCCAGAAGCCGAGCGTCTATGACTTCTGCCCGAAGGGCCCCGTCCACCGCTGCATCCACGCGGTCTGCCATGTGATCGAGGACCACGCGCAGGCGGCGGGCATCGCCGTCCGCTTTGCGGCGACGAAGCTCATCGAGGGCGATGAAGCGATCGCGGACGAGCTTCAGCTCGACCCGAACGAGCTGGAGCTGATCGAGCACTCCGTCGTGCAGATGGAGCAGGAGCGCGGCCTTGACCGGAACGCCGCGCTGGCGGATATGCGCTACAGCTTTATTGAAAACGCCGTGGAGCAGGCCGTCGTCAAGCCGCGCGAGAGCCGCGAGCATCTGCGCAGCAGCAAGCTCGACCGCGTCCTGACCGGAAAATACACGGCCATCCCCGTTTTTCTCGGGGTCATGCTCCTGATTTTCTATCTGACGTTCAACGTCATCGGCAAATTTCTGAGCGACCTGCTCGCCATGGGCATCGACGCGCTGACCGCGCTGGTCGATCGGGCGCTCACGGCCTACGGCCTCAACCCCGTGGTACATAGTCTCATCATCGACGGCATTTTTAAGGGCGTCGGCGGCGTGCTCAGCTTCCTGCCGATCATCGTGACGCTGTTCTTCTTCCTCTCCATCCTGGAAGACACCGGCTATATGGCCCGCGTGGCGTTCGTGATGGACAAGCTGCTGCGGAAGATCGGCCTTTCCGGCAAGTCCATCGTCCCGATGCTCATCGGCTTCGGCTGCACGGTCCCGGCCGTCATGGCCACGCGCACCCTTTCCTCGGAGCGCGACCGCACCATGACCATCCTGCTGACGCCGTTTATGAGCTGCTCAGCAAAGATCCCGATTTACGGCTTCTTCTCGGCGGCGTTTTTCCCGGAGCATGCGGCGCTGGTCATGATCGGCCTGTATGTGTTCGGGATCCTGATGGGCGTCGTCAGCGCCCTCATCCTCGGCAAAACGGCGTTCCACGGAAGGCCGGTGCCGTTCGTGATGGAGCTGCCGAATTACCGCTTCCCCAGCGTTAAGAGCGTGGCGCTGCTGCTGTGGGAAAAGGCAAAGGATTTTTTGCAGCGCGCATTTTCGGTCATCTTCCTTGCGACCGTCGCGATCTGGTTCCTGCAAAGCTTTGACGCGCGGCTGAACGTCGTCTCCGCCGGCTCCGAGAGTCTGCTTGCCATGATCGGCCAGCTCCTCGCGCCGCTGTTCCGGCCGCTCGGCTTTGCCGACTGGCGCTGCACGACGGCGCTGATCTCGGGCTTCATCGCGAAGGAATCCGTCGTCTCCACGCTTCAGATCCTGCTCGGCGGCGCGGCGATCACCACGCTTCTTTCCACCAAGGCCGCGCTCAGCTTCCTCGTGTTCACGCTTTTGTACACGCCCTGCGTCGCCGCCATCGCCGCGATCCGGCGCGAGGTCGGCTCGGCGTGGCGCGCCGCCGCGATCTGCCTCAGCCAGTGCTGCGTGGCGTGGCTGTGCGCGTTCGCGGTGTACGGGCTGATCCGGCTCATCTGAGCGAGAGGAGGCTGCGCACATGGCTGCCGTTTTGATCCTGCTCGCCCTCGCCGCATGGGCTGTCTTTGCCGTCCGCACCGCAAAAAAGACGAAGGGCGGCTGCGGAAGCTGCACGGGCTGCTCCGGCTGCTCCGGCTGCGGACATCGAAAATAGTTCTTTCATCCCCGTGCATTCCATAGAATGTCACGGGGGTGTTTTTATGATTCCGTTTTTCCGGCGCAACGGACGGCTGGTGCTCGTGGGCATCGCGGTGAGCCTGTTCTGTCTTGCGCTTTCCGAGCTGTTCGCGGCGCAGACCGCTGTCCCGACCGGCTCGTGGGGACTGAGCTTCCGCGCGGAGGGTCAGCCGCCCGTCGGCAATGCGACCGCGCAGGCGCTGCGGCAGTATGACGCGGCCTACATCGGGGATGGACGCGAGAAGGTCATCTATCTGACCTTCGACGCGGGCTATGAGAACGGCAACACGGCAAAAATTCTTGACGTGCTGAAGGCGCGCGGCGTTCCGGCGGCGTTTTTCGTGGTGGGGAACTATCTGCAAACAAGCCCGGAGCTGGTGCGGCGGATGGCGGACGAGGGACATCTGGTCGGCAACCACACCGAGCACCACTGGGACATGTCGCGCATCGCGGACGAGGAGACGTTCCGGCAGGAGCTGGCGTCGGTCGAGGCGCGCTACCGCGAGATCACCGGACGGGAGATGGAAAAATACTACCGCCCGCCGCAGGGCGTCTACAGCGAGGAGAATCTCAAGCTGGCGCAGGCGCTCGGCTACCGGACGGTGTTCTGGAGCCTCGCCTACGTGGACTGGTATCAGGACGACCAGCCGACCGCCGAGCAGGCCTTTTCAAAGCTCCTTCCGCGCATCCATCCGGGTGCGGTCGTGCTGCTGCACAGCACGTCAAGGACGAACGCCGATATTCTCGACGAGCTGCTCGGCAAATGGGAAGAGCTGGGCTATCGCTTCGGCCGGGTAGAGGAGCTTTTTCCCTGACGCACGGACAATCACCAATCGGAGCCTCCTGCATAACATGGAATGAGCGGACGGGATGCGCCGCTGATTCTGGAATTCTAGGAGGTTTCTTTATGTCCTGCAACAATTCTTCCGGCATCTGCGCCTTCGGCAACGGCTGGTGGTGGATCATTCTGCTGATCCTCATTTTCGGCTTCGGCGGCAGCGGAAGCTGCGGCTGCGGCTGTGAGGGCGGCTGCGGCTGCTGAGGCTTACATGCGCCTGGGGAGACGGTACGCCGTCTCCCCTTTTCGTTTTTTGCACAGACCCGCAGGGTCCGGCAAAAGATCGTTCTTGTCATCCCGCGCTCCGCGGCGTATAATATCCAGAGTCTACCTTGAAGGAAGTGTTTTCATGACGCAGTTTCTTCTGCGGCTTTTTGTCAAAAATCATCAGGACACCCAGACCCCTGCCGTGCGTGAGGGCTACGGAAAGCTCGCCGGTCTGACCGGCATCGTTGTAAACGCCCTGCTGTGCGCGGGAAAGCTCCTCGCGGGCGCGCTGTCCGGGAGCGTCTCGATCATGGCCGACGCCATCAACAACCTCTCCGACGCGGCAAGCTCCATCGTGACGCTGCTCGGCTTCAAGCTCGCGGCGAAGCCCGCCGACGACGCGCACCCCTACGGCCACCAGCGGGTGGAATATCTCGCGGGGCTGACGGTGGCGGCGCTCATTCTGCTGATCGGCGCGGAGCTGGTCAAAAGCTCCATCCAGCGCATCTTGCATCCGGAGGCGGTCGCGTTCACGGTGGTCGGCGCGGCGGTGCTGCTGCTGTCCATCGCGGCAAAGCTCTGGCTGTGCCTGTTTTACAGGAAGCTTGGCAAGAGCATCCGCTCCGAGGCGCTGCTGGCGTCGGCGGCGGACTCCCGCAACGACGTGGCCTCCACGGCGGCCGTCCTCGCGGCGTATGCCTTCGCTTATTTTACCCACATCCAGATCGACGGCTGGGCGGGGCTTCTGGTCGCGGTGTTCATTCTGTGGTCGGGCGTGGGCATCGCCAAGGACACGATCGACCCGCTGCTCGGCGAGGCGCCGGACGAGGCGCTCGTCCACGCCATCGCGCAGGAGATCCGCAGCTATGACGCGCGCGTGCTCGGCATCCACGATCTGATCGTCCATGACTACGGCCCCGGCCGGCGCTTTGCCAGCGTCCATGTGGAGCTGGACGCGCGCGAGGACGTTCTGGAGGCGCATGAGCTAATCGACAACATCGAGCGCGACGTCACGAAAAAGCTCCGCGTGGAGCTGGTCATCCACTACGACCCCATCGTGACCGACGACGCCGAGGTCAACGAGGTGCGCCAGCGCGTGGAGGTGATCGTGACGGAGATCGACCCGCGTCTTTCGTTCCACGATTTCCGCATGGTGCGCGGGCGCGAGCACTCGAACGTCATTTTTGACCTTGTGCTGCCCTTTGACCTGCGCGGACAGGAGCACGCCCTCCGCGCGCGCATCGGCGCGGCGCTGCACGCGGAAAACCCCCGCTACCGCGCCGTCATCACCTTCGACAGCGAGGCGTTCAACGACATCCATACGCGCATGGAGGCTGATGTGACGGAGCCGCCCGTCCCGGAGGAGCCGTCCGGCGCACGGCGCGAGTAATTATGCACGAAAGCTGCATGGAAAATGCGCGCACATTCCGTTCAGCTGACCAATTTTCGCATTTTCCGTTGACAAGCCGCACTCCGCGTGCTAAAATGTGGCCAAAACAGAGGAAAGGAGACGCACCGCGATGAAATTTGCCCAGACTGCTATGATGATGGACATGATGATGTGCATGCCGATGTGCATGTGCATGCTTTTGCATACCCAAAGCGGTTCGTCTTCAGTCATGTCCACGTGATCCTCAGGGGGTTTGAGGAGCATTCAGGGCTGGAAGCGTTTCGCTTCCAGCCCTTTTTTGTGGAAAGGAAACGTCTCATGATCGAACTGAAGCATCTGAGCAAAATCTACGACCCGGGCACGCCCCACGCCGTCACCGCGCTGGAGGATATCAGCCTGGATATCCACGACGGCGAGATCTTCGGCATCATCGGCCTGTCCGGCGCGGGCAAGTCCACGCTGGTGCGCTGCATCAACCTCCTGGAGACGCCGACCTCCGGTCAGGTCGTGCTGGACGGACAGGAGCTGACCGCGCTTTCCAAGAAGGAGCTGCTGCGGGCGCGCCGCAGCGTCGGCATGATCTTTCAGGACTTCAATCTGCTGGAGCAGCGCACGATCCTCCGAAACGTCCTGTTCCCGCTGGAGCTTGCCGGGACGCCGAAGGCGGCGGCAAAAAAGCGCGCGATGGAGCTTTTGCAGCTCGTCGGCCTTGACGGGCGCGCGGGCGCATACCCCTCGCAGCTCTCCGGCGGTCAGAAGCAGCGCGTTGCCATCGCGCGGGCGCTTGCGACAAGCCCGCGGTATCTGCTCTGTGACGAGGCGACCTCGGCGCTCGACCCCACCACGACCGGCCAGATCCTGGAGCTTCTGGCGAAGATCAACCGCGAGCTTGGCGTCACGATCATTGTCATCACGCACGAGATGAAGGTCATCGACGCCATCTGCCACCGCGTGGCGGTCATCGACCACAGCTGCATTGCCGAGGAGGGCCCGGTGAGCACGGTGTTCGTCGATCCCCAGTCCGCCATCGCGCAGGAGCTGATCCTGCAAAAGGACCGCCGCGCGCCGAACGTGTTCTCCGGCGACCGCATCCGCATCGTCTTTGACGAGCACACCGCCAACAAGCCCGTCATTTCCGACCTCGTGCTGGCCTGTCAGGCGCCGCGCAAACAGCATCACATTCAAGGAGGAGGCGTAAACGATGTTTTCCGATCTGTTTTATCAGCTTATCGAGCAGGGCGTGCTCGTCCGCGGCATCTGGGAGACCGTCTATATGACGCTCCTGTCCACCGTCATCGCCTATGGCATCGGGCTTCCGCTCGGTATCCTGCTGAACGTCACAGGCAAGAGCGGCCTGCATCCCGTCCGGTGGCTGAACGCCGCGGTCGGCTTCGTGGTCAACATTTTCCGCAGCATCCCCTTCATCATCCTCATGATCGCCATGCTGCCCGTCGCGAAGGTGCTGGTCGGCACGAGCCTCGGCAACAAGGCCATGATCGTTATGCTCATCATCGCCGCCGCGCCGTATGTGGCGCGGATGGTCGAATCCTCCCTTCAGGAGATCAAGCCCGGCGTCATCGAGGCCGCGCAGGCCATGGGCGCGTCCGACAGCGTCATCATCTGGCGCGTCATGCTCCCCGAGGCCATGCCCTCGCTCATCACCGGCGCAGTCATTTCGACCGTGACCATCCTCGGCTACTCCGCCATGGCGGGCACGATCTCCGCCGGCGGCCTCGGCCAGATCGCCGTCAACTACGGCTATCAGCGCACGAACAACGACATCATCTGGGTCTGCGTCGTGCTGACAGTCATCATCGTCCAGATCATCCAGAGCTTCGGTATGCGTCTGGCGCACAAGCTCGACCGGCGCATCAAGCACTGAACGTCCCGGAGGGCCGCCTCCGTAAAGATAGAAAACCGTTTAAGCCCGTTATCCGCCGCCCGCGAAGATCCACGGACGTGAAACGAAAGGAGAACCTGATCATGAAAAAAATCGTAACTGTTCTGCTCGCCGTGTGCCTGCTGACCGCCGCTCTGGCCGGATGCGCAAGCTCCGCCAAGACGGACGACAAGACCATCGTGGTCGGCGCAAGCTCAACGCCGCACGCCGAGATCCTCGCGCAGGTCAAAGACGCCCTCGCCAAGGACGGCTGGACGCTCGAGGTCAAGGTTTTTGATGACTACGTGCTGCCGAACAAGGCGCTGAACGACGGCGAGCTTGACGCGAACTACTTCCAGCACACCCCGTATCTCGAGAGCTTCAACGCCGCCAACGGCACCGAGCTGGTCTCGGCTGCGAAGATCCACTATGAGCCGTTCGGCATCTACGCAAACGGCTTGAGCAGCCTGTCCGAGCTGGCGGACGGCGCGACCATCATCATTCCCGCTGACGATTCCAACGAAACGCGCGCGCTGCTGCTGCTGCAGCAGGAGGGTCTGATCGAGCTGCCCGCCGATGCCTCGGCGAGCAAGGGCGTGACCACGCTCGACATCGTGGATGACCACGGCTACAGCATCCAGCCCGTACAGGCGGACACCGTTCCGGCGCAGCTCGCAAATGCCAACGCGGGCACCATCGCCGTCATCAACGGCAACTACGCGCTTCAGGCCGGGCTCCACTCCGCCGACGCGCTGGCGCTGGAGAGCGCCGACGGCGACGCGGCGCAGACCTACGCCAACGTCATTGCCTGCCGCAAGGGCGATGAAAACAGCGCCAAGATCCAGGCGCTCGTCACCGCGCTGGAGTCTGAGGCCGTCCGGCAGTACATCGCCGAGACCTACAACGGCGCAGTCGTCGCAATTTTCTGATACATACGCGCAAATCAGGAGGGTGGGCAGATTCTGTCCGCCCTCCAAAATCGTGAAATCTTGTGAGGTCTTTTGTAGGGGCCGATGCCCACATCGGCCCTCTAAAATGTTGCGATTTCGCATCGGATTTCCATAAATCCGGGCAATTCCGGCGGGCGGACAGGGTCGTCCGCCCCTACGGTGCAAAATAGAAAACCAACACGGATTC
>OGNF01003471.1_pt1 | contig 10474 bp, 8 predicted proteins | sample 1573321 | NCBI WGS metagenome assembly OGNF01 (sample SAMEA2581911, study PRJEB24529) | metagenome | biome: Human gut stool | place: China | collected 2011
TTCCTTGTCCAATTCATGTCCTTGAGCCATCCATTTTTTTACTATATCAATGGCTTCTCCTGATTCGCCACATAATCCCATTACACTATTTATTAATACATCTCTTTTGCTTAGTTCAGGATTTAAAGTCGTCATTTCCAATTCCTGATATTCATTAATCTTCATTCTAATCTCCATTTCTGAGCAACTTTTGTTGCGAAGAGGCGAAGAAAAATTTGCATAGACAATTTTCCTATACCATCAATGGCAATTTGTTCTGCTCATAAACAAATAGCAGTGTGATAAAATAAGCTATCGAGCTTATTTTTCACACCAATATTCTCCATAATGTACAAACTGGAATTGTTCTGCTTAGTTTGGCAACTCGCTTTCTTCAACGGGAACTGCCTCTAAGTCAGTGTTGCTCCAATAAGAGCTAATATCTGCACTTGTAAAGTATTCAAAATTATCTGTGGAAGATTTCAGATTGCCTGTCTTTACTCCATAGCAGCCATAAATCAGTTCATAACTTGTTCCATCAGAAAGGTTAAATCTGAAACTGGTTATCTCTGCTCCAGCGGTTTCCTCTACTTCTTTGAGTTCCAGGGATAGCCCCTCAAACATATCATACAAGTTCTTTATGGTTTCTTCGGCAACAATGACCTTCTTTTCTGCTGACACAGGTGCTCCAACAAAGTGATACATTTCTATATTTTCAACATCACCTACCTCAAAAGGCAAATCAATATTGACTGTCTTGTTGTTGCACCCAACCAAGCCAAGCACACAAACCACTGCTAAAACTAATGCTATCAACTTTTTCATACAATCAACCTCCTTCGTCAAATTCCGATTTATCCCTCTGCCCCATGCTTACATTGCTCTTCTTCCCCCTCAAGTTCCTGCAACGCATGATAATAATTTTCCATCCACGCTGCCTGTTCCCGCGCTTTTAACGCTTCTGAATCCTCCTCCTCGATGTCCTCAGGCCACTCTTCTCCTTCTTGTAATCCCTGCATAAGCAACCAGTTGTGAGGCATTTGAAATTGAAGTATTTCTCCCAGATCACTTTCCAACGTAACCGCTGTCATCATCGGCTCGCCCGGCAAGCGTTCCTCATCTCCATCATCCATTTCGTCCATTCGTTGTATTGTCCACATTTCAAAGTTCCTCTATCCCAGTGATAAGCCCCTCAAAAATATTACGTTCATATTACGCTCCGGCAAAAGTCCGGGCGAGGCGCGTTCACATGGCGCATATCCGTCTGCCGCATGCAAGCATGCGCAACCGTCTCTGTTCATACCCGCAGTGCTCGTCCGAAAAATCATAGATTTTCCGGACTGACGGGCATTCGCCCTATCATCCGCAACATCTGCGATATATAGCCTGCAAGCAGACATATATCGCAGCCGTCACGTCTGGCACTGCTCATTGCATATGCACATTATATCACATCTTTTTTTAATTGCAAACAAATGTTCGCTTTTGTTATAAAAAGAGTTCTCTCCACAGAATGCATTTTCTTATAAAGCAGGAAAAGACACCCATCCACTTCGTACATATCACTTTGTACAAGTAAACAGGTGCCTTTTTCCCAACCAGCGATCCTGAAACGATCGCGCTATTTCTTCTTTTGTTATCCGTAATTTATATAAGAAAGTCTATGCTTCCCACAAAACACAATGATAAAGTCAGTAACACAATTACTGATTGTCCATGCTTGCAGCAAGCGCATCCGCAAGTGCCTCAAGCTGTCCTTCCTGCTCCGGTGCCATCGCCGATTTTATGGTGATCTGTGTATCTAGGATCGTCACATTTTTCAGTTCCGCCAGCTTTTCTCTCATCTGCTTTGCCGTCGTCGGTGCCCAGGTGCCGTTCTCCATCAATGCTACGGTCTTGTTCTGGACGGCAAGCGCTTTCATGTCGGCGAGCAGGTTCTCCATCACCGGATAGATGCCTCCGTTGTAAGTCGGCGCCGCAAACACCACATGGCTTGCGCGGAAGATCTCACTGATGAGCTCCGACACATGGGTGTTCGAGACATCATAAACGGCAATCTTCTTCACGCCCTTTGCCGCAAGTCTTCCTGCAAGCGCATCCGCCGCCGATGCCGTGTTACCGTACATGGTTGCATACAGAATCACAACCGCCTGATCCTCCGCCTCATAGGTGCTCCACTTCTGATATTTTTCCAGAATATAGCCCAGATTCTCCCTCCAGATCGGTCCGTGGAGCGGGCAGATCACTGCGATCTCCAGCCCGGAGGCTTTCTTTAACAATGCCTGCACCGATGCACCGTACTTTCCGACAATGTTCGTGTAATATCTTCTGGCATCATCCAGCCAGTCGCGGTCAAAATCGACTTCATCCGCAAAAATATTGCCGTTCAATGCGCCAAACGTTCCGAATCCGTCCGCAGCAAAAAGCACCTTGTCCTTCTCATCATAGGTTACCATTACCTCCGGCCAGTGTACCATCGGCGCCATCACAAAGTGCAATGTATGCGCACCGGTTGCAAGCGTATCTCCCTCTTTTACCGTCACGGCTCTCTCCGCGAAATCCGTTCCGAAGAACTGTTTTATCATTCCAAATGTCTTGGTGTTTCCGACCACCTGCACTTCCGGATAACGGCGCACCAGATCCCCGATCATCGCACAGTGATCCGGTTCCATGTGATTGACAATCAGATAATCCAGTTTCCGTCCGTCGAGCACATGCTCCAGATTTTCAAAAAACTGTCCCGCCACGGACGCATCGACTGTATCCAAAAGTACCGTCTTCTCATCCAATAATACATAAGAGTTGTAGGATACCCCGCGCGGAATTGGAAATATATTTTCAAACAGCGCCAGTCTTCTGTCACTGGCTCCAACCCAAACAATATCCTCAGTCACTTTTCTTACGTTGTACATAGTGTTCCTCCTTCTGTCCGGCAGTCTGCCGTCTCATATTCTACCTGTTTGGTATGAATTATAAATCAGATTTCTGGAAATTGCCACCCAAAAATGCACTCTGTATGTATTTTTCTGCATACAGATGAAAATATGCAAAAAGAGCATTCCCGGCAAAAATTATCTACCTGAAATGCTCTCTCCTCTGCCGTTTGCAGCACTCCTACTGCGCTGCGTTTCTGCCGCAGCACTGCTTATACTTCTTGCCGCTTCCACACGGACACGGATCGTTCGGATATACCTTTGCCGCAGCACGCTTCTTCGGCGTGTTCGTCGCAGACTCATCCTTGTTCGTTCCGGTCACTTTCGCTACCTGCTCACGCTCAACCTTCTGCTCAATCTTCACATGATACAGTAGCCGGATCGTATCCTCCTGAATGCTCGCCGTCATCTCGTCGAACATGTCAAATCCTGCCATCTTGTACTCGACAAGCGGATCTCTCTGTCCGTAGGACTGCAGTCCGATACCCTGACGAAGCTGATCCATATCATCAATGTGATCCATCCACTTGCGGTCGATCACCTTCAGGAGAACGACACGTTCAAGTTCACGGAACTGCTCCGGCTCAGGGAACTCCGTCTCCTTCGCCTCATACAGCTTCACTGCACGCTCCTTTAACAGATGCTTCAGTTCCTTATTATTCTTAACGCTGTCCACGTCCTCCGGCGTCACTGCCTGCATCGGAATCATGGAGAGGATCAGCTGGTTCAGTTCATTCAGATCCCACTCTTCCTTCGGAATATCAGAAGAAATACAGGTATCTACACAATTTTCCACACGATCCGTGATCATCTTGAAAATCGCATCGCGCATGTTCTCTCCGTCCAGTACGCGGCGGCGCTCCTTGTAGATAATCTCTCTCTGATCGTTCATAACCTGATCATACTCAAAAAGATTCTTTCTGATACCGAAGTTGTTGCCCTCGATCTTCTTCTGCGCTTTCTCAATCGCAGATGTCAGCATCTTATGCTGGATCTGCTCACCTTCCGGAACACCGAGTGCATTGAAAATGTCCATCAGCTTCTCAGAACCGAACAGACGCATCAGATCGTCTTCAAGAGAAATGAAGAACTGGGACTCACCCGGATCTCCCTGACGTCCGGAACGACCGCGCAGCTGGTTATCAATACGTCTGGATTCATGACGCTCTGTACCGATGATCTTCAAACCGCCTGCAGCCTTCGACTCATCATCCAGCTTAATATCGGTACCACGTCCTGCCATGTTGGTCGCGATCGTCACCGCTCCATGCTGTCCGGCACCGGCTACAATCTCAGCCTCTTTTTCATGGAACTTTGCGTTCAATACCGTATGCGGAATTCCCTCGCGCTTCAGCATGCCGCTGATCAGCTCGGAAGTATCGATATTGATGGTACCGACAAGTACCGGCTGTCCCTTTTCATGGGATTTTACCACTTCCTCCACAACCGCCTTGTATTTTTCATTCTTTGTCTTGTATACAACATCATGATGATCGATACGGGCGATCGGGCGGTTGGTCGGGATCTCGACGACGTCCATGCCGTAGATGTCGCGGAACTCCTTCTCCTCCGTCAATGCGGTACCGGTCATACCTGCTTTCTTCTCAAACTTGTTAAAGAAGTTCTGGAATGTGATCGTTGCCAGAGTCTTGCTCTCTCTCTTGACCTTCACATGCTCCTTCGCCTCAATCGCCTGATGAAGTCCGTCTGAATAACGGCGTCCCGGCATGATACGTCCGGTAAACTCATCGACGATCATAACCTGGTCGTCCTTCACCACGTAATCCTGGTCGCGGAACATCAGGTTGTGTGCGCGCAGCGCCAGAATAATGTTATGCTGAATCTCCAGATTCTCCGGATCAGCCAGGTTCTCTATCTTGAAGAACTGCTCAACCTTCTTCACACCATCCTGTGTCAGGCTGACCACCTTATCCTTCTCGTTTACGATGAAGTCTCCGGTCTCCTCCTGCTCCACGCCCATGATGGCATCCATCTTGGAATACTCCGGCATGTCCTCACCGCGCTTCATCTGGCACGCCAGAATATCGCATGCTTCATACAGTCTGGTGGATTTGCCGCTCTGTCCGGAAATGATGAGCGGTGTACGCGCCTCATCGATCAATACCGAGTCGACCTCGTCGATGATGGCAAAATGCAGTCCGCGCTGCACCAGCTGCTCCTTATAGATTACCATGTTGTCACGCAGATAATCAAAACCAAGCTCATTGTTTGTCACGTAGGTAATGTCACAGTTATAGGCATCCCGGCGCTCATCGTTCGTCATCTCGTTCAAAACCACGCCGACTTTCAGTCCCAGGAATTCATGGACCTGTCCCATCCACTCAGAGTCACGCTTTGCCAGATAGTCGTTGACTGTGACGATGCACACGCCCTTGCCCTCAAGCGCATTTAAGTATGCCGGCAGTGTCGATACCAGAGTCTTACCTTCACCGGTCTTCATCTCAGCGATACGTCCCTGATGAAGAATGATACCACCGATAATCTGCACGCGGTAATGCTCCATGCCGAGCACACGCTTCGCCGCCTCGCGCACCGTCGCATATGCCTCCGGAAGAAGATCATCCAGCGTCTCGCCGTTCTCCAGTCTCTCCTTATATTCCTTCGTCTTGTTCTTTAATTCTTCATCGGAAAGTGCTCCCATCGCCTCGCGGTAAGATTCCACCTTGTCGACAAGCGGGTAAATCCGCTTTAACTCACGCTCGCTGTGGGTTCCGAAGATCTTCGTTATTGCACTCATAAAAAGCTCCTACTCCTGTTTTTACACAAAACTGTGTCAAAATCCATTCTCCTGCGGGGCTCCTGCAAGAGGGTATGACCCCGCACAATATTGTTATTGTAACACTTTTCCAGCACCACCACAATAAAAACAGGCGTAAAAGAATTGTAAATTTTTTATTAACTGCCGCTTTACTGCAAATTTTTCTTGCACACTTCCGGTTCCATGTTATACTCAAAAGTGATCTGAACGATCTATTTTTTCAATAAAGGAGGATTTCAAAATGACATACACATATAAGACCAAGGGCACCTGCTCCACACAGATTGATCTTGAATTAGAGGGCAACATCGTGCATAATGTAAAGTTCACCGGCGGCTGCAACGGCAATCTTCAGGCGATTCCGAAGCTCGTCGAGGGTCTTACCGTTGAGCAGGTTGAGGAGAAAATCGGCGGCATCTCCTGCAACGGACGCCCGACTTCCTGCGGCGATCAGCTGGCTAAGGCCTGTCGCGAAGCCTACGAGGCATCCAAGCAGGCGTAAGGAAACACCTGTAAACGCAAAACGCGCCTGTCCCGGGACAGGCGTATTGATTTTTGTGGACTAAGTTGCAGGAGTAGAAACCGAGCGCTCAATGTTCCGGCTGTAACGGAGGCGGCATTTCTAATCGCAAAATCCGCCCCTGCCAGAAGCGGCCGGAACATAAGATGCTCTGATTTTTTGCATAATAAAACGTCCCCGGCATTTTCCGCCTCTGCCTCCGCCCGGCTCCGTCAGATCTGCGTTACGTCGGGGTCTGCAGAATCGGCTGGATCTGTTTGCCGGCGAGCGCCGCCTCGATTGTGTCCGGCAGGAGCTCCATTTTTGCGATCATGGAGTTCGGCTTGCTCTTGCAGTTGTCCTGCCCGAACGGAACGAAATAAATATTTTTCATATTCATCAGCATTCCGATATTCTTAAAGCTGGCGCCGAGCGCATCGTTCGTCGAGATGGCAATCACAAGCGGCTTACCATTGCGCATATGCGCTTTGGTCGCCATCAGCACCGGCGTATCCGTGATTCCGTTGCAGAGTTTTGCCGCCGTATTTCCGGTGCAGGGCGCAATGACCATGATGTCCAGAAAATTATTCGGTCCGATCGGCTCCGCCGCACAGATGGTACGGATGCCCTCATTTCCGGTAATCTCGCAGATTCCGTCCACATAATCTTTCGCACTTCCGAACCGCGTGTCACACGTCTGCGCATTAAATGAAAAAACCGGCACCACATTGGCGCCCATATCGCACAACCGCTGTATTTCTTTTCTTGCTTTCGCAAACGTACAAAACGAACCGGTAATTCCAAGCCCGATATTATAATTGGAAAAATCCATCACATTTCATGCTCCTTTCGCACGAATCTCTCCACCGCCCGGTCCAGAATATAGGCGCTCTCCTTCGGCGCATATTTTCCCGGAAGTCCAAGTGCCAGATCCGCACGGATGCCGCACTCTCTGGCGCAGGCGAAATCCGTACCGCCCGGTTTGGACGCGATGTCTAAAATATATGCATCCCGCGGCAGTTCGTGAATGATCGCACCTGTAACCACAGGCGCAGGAACCGTGTTGACCAGCATTGCCGCCCCCATCGCTTCCTCCGGTCCAAACGCAAAATCCGCGGCATAAAATCCATCCTTCTTGGCAAGTTTGCGCACTTCCCGTCTTCTTGCCAGCACCGTCACGCGCGCGCCGAGCGCTTTCAGCCTCGCAGCCACCGCTCTGCCGCAGCAGCCGTAACCGGTAACGATAATTTTTGCCTCCTCAATGTTATAAGGGCTGTGGTTCACAAGCTCCGCGATCACGCCCTCCGCCGTCGCCACTGCATTTTCTTCCGTCACAATCTCATCTCTCATAAAATCCAGATAGTGAATGTCCCGGCGCTCCAAAAGTTCCTGCTGTTCTGTGGAGAAGCAGCCTCCAAGCACCAGCGTATCGTTCGTCAGGTTTTTATTCAATATATCGTTCAGCATTTTCTGTTCCGGTATCTTTGTCACCGGAATCGGGAGGATCAGCATATCCGCCTCCGCCAGAAAACTTTTCAACTTCTCGAGCTGTTCTTTTACCGTCCCGCTGTTTCTGATATCCAGGCAGCGTACGTTGAGTCCTCTTTTGGTCATAATCTCCGCCAGATAGACCTGACGCATGTCACTGATGAGAAGTATGGTCTGTCTATTCATAGAATTACGCTCCCTTCTCTTTATTATATGAAACGCGCGCTCTTCTGCCACAGCGAAGCATTTACATGTATTTTACGAAAAATATATATTATATCTATTGCATCTATATTTTCAGAATATTTTCATATTCATTCTTTGTTTATTGTTTTTAAATATTTTTTATTATAATTTTCTCATTTTATGCTTGACTTTTTCTCATATATCAGATAGAATAAAGACAACAAAAAGAAAGGAAAACGAAATCGAAGGAAAGGAAGGTACAAGCCACCAGAAACGTAACGATTTACCCAAAACGATATTAAGGAAAGAGAGGTACAGACCACCGAAAACGTAATTGCATTCGTTTTTTTCTAACTCCCGAAGAACACACGTGACAATCCAAATCATGGAAAGAGGAATCAGTATCAGATGAGTTAATCAGATATGATGCGATATCCATCGTCATAAGAAGAGTGATACAAAGGTACGAAGGAAGCGAAGAAGTCCGAAAGAAAAAGAAAAGAGAGGTATAGTCCCATGGACGAGATAGTTTAGAAGGCGACATCGATTCAAATGAATAGGATGTCGCCTTCGTCGTTTTATTTTTTCTATTTTATCTGTTTTTCCTGCTCGCTCTCCGTCACGGACGTCTCCGTCTGCTGCCAGGGATTTTCCTCATCCGGATCAGTCGGATCCCAGTGGCAGTCCGGATCTGATTTATCCAGTTTTTGTGCCTCCGGTTTCCCGAGCGGCCCCGGGTCTTCCCCGTCGTATATTTCAACCGTAGTGCCTTCCGGGCAGTTCTCCGCAATCCATTTTGCATCCTCCACCGTCAGTCTTACGCAGCCCATCGACGCCTGCTGTCCCAGCTTGTTATACTTGTCCGTACAGAGTGTATCCTTTGCGCGCTTGTAATAGGGCACAGAATGGAACAGGATTCCCCCGTGAATCCGCGTCGCGTACTGCCCATACACACCGCCATAGAGTTCCCGCCACAGATACTTGGTGGAAATCTGGTAAGTTCCGCGCGGCGTTGCGTTGTAAAGTCCGGTCGAGCATACCATTGCCTTATAGGGTACCGTATACTCCCCCTCCTCATCCTGGGTGTAGATCGTGACGCAGTTCTGCTTGCGATTGATGCGGATATAATACGAAAATTCCGGTGTCTGCGTCTCCTTAACATCCGCTTCCGCTTTTCCGGTTCCGCTTACATCCGGCATCTCAGTCTCTTCCTGCCGCACTGCTTCTGTCCCTTCCACCAGCAAATCTTCCCCGTTCTCTGTGTTCGCACCGGTCTGCGCCGTCCCGCCGCTTCCGTTTTCCCCCACATTCGTTTTGGCATTCTCACCACTTCCTGTGAGCGGTGTCTCTCCATCGTCTGCGAGCAGAATGTTTTCCGTGCTGCCGTCCATCACCAGTTCTTCCCGCTGGTACTCCCTGGTCCACAGTCCGTTGTCGCCGCTTAGCACTGCCAGTGCAGGCACATTCCACTCCATCTTGAGCGCAACAAATTCAAACAATGTCAGTACGCACAAAAAGACAGTGACTGCAGCCGCAATCATGCGGGCAGCCCTGCCTTCCATCATACGCTGTAATTCATTTTGCTCGTGCTTGTCGTTCTTCATATCTTAATCTTAGAGCTGGGTCTCCACGAAAATGTCATAGATCGCACGGATTGCCGGTTCAAAATCCGCATTGCTCACACCGATAATAATGTTAAGCTCAGAAGATCCCTGATCGATCATCTTGACGTTGATGTTTGCATGTGCCAGTGCCGAGAAGATACGGCCTGCCGTTCCTCTGGTCGACTTCATGCCGCGTCCCACAACCGCGATCAGCGCCAGATCACCCTCCAGCTCGATACTGTCCGGCTTTGCCAGACGGTGAATTGCTGAGATCACTGCCTGCTCCTTGCCCTCGAATTCCGGCTGGTGAACGAAGATTGTCATCGTGTCGATGCCGGACGGCATATGCTCGAATGAGATATTATTCTCCTCAAACGCGGACAATACTTTTCTCCCGAATCCAACCTCGGAATTCATCATATCCTTATCAATATTGACGGAAACAAAACCTTTTTTGCCGGCAATACCGGTAATGGTGTATTTTGACTGATGGCAGGTGCTCTCCACGATCCAGGTTCCCTCGTCATCCGGCGCGTTGGTATTGCGGATGTTGATCGGAATTCCTGCTTTTCTCACCGGGAACACTGCGTCCTCATGAAGCACGCTGGCGCCCATATAGGAAAGCTCGCGCAGCTCACGGTATGTGATCGTCTTGATCGGCTGCGGATCCTTAATGATGCGCGGATCTGCAATGAGAAAGCCCGACACATCCGTCCAGTTCTCATAGCAGGTGGCATGTACCGCACGCGCCACGATGGATCCCGTGATGTCGGAACCGCCTCTGGAGAAAGTCTTCACCGTTCCGTCGGGCATGGCACCGTAGAAGCCGGGTACAACTGCTTCCTTGCTCTCTGCCAGTCTGGCACGCAGTACTTCATTGGTCTTTGCTGCGTCAAATTCGCCGTTCTCATCGAAGAAGATGACGGTTGCCGCATCAATGAAATCATAGCCCAGATAATTTGCCATGATAATACCGTTCAGATATTCACCACGGGAAGCCGCGTAA
>OGNF01003476.1_pt1 | contig 10469 bp, 7 predicted proteins | sample 1573321 | NCBI WGS metagenome assembly OGNF01 (sample SAMEA2581911, study PRJEB24529) | metagenome | biome: Human gut stool | place: China | collected 2011
CATAATATCTTCTGATTAATTTGATGCCTTTTTCAGTAGTGTTTTGTTTAACATAATTTATACTATGTGGACAAGTCGTGAAAAAATTGTCATCTGTAGACAAATTTATCGTTTTTTCTATTTTTGACAACCCCTTATTTTATAAGGGATTGCGAGGCTATTTACCACAACAGTTCTTGTATTTCTTACCAGACCCACATGGCGAATTACTAATTATATTATCAATACTATTTGTATCTATTTATACTAATAATATCAAGTATTTTTGTCATTTATATTAATTGTATTATTAGTATCATTTTTATTATGCTTTCCAATTTTTTGCAAACAAAATGCAAACAATGTTTACATTCGTTATTATGTTTTTAGTATATACTAACTAAAAGGAAAATTCAAGTATTTGCAATTTAAAATTTATAAATATGATCTCATTACTTCAATAGATTTTCTTAAATCATCTATTTTAGCAACCCCGATTATCTTTCCTATGATGTATCTGATTCCTTATAAAAGTGTGTATACTAACTTGATTAGGCTGTTTTTCCCACGGATATATTTTGTCATCTTTTTTCTGTTGTATAAAGAATTCATTATCAAATCTCTTTATTCCATTACTTGTACTATATTTTTCCATTAGGGATTCATATAACTCATTATGATATTCCTCAGAAGGTAAATCAAATGCTAAATAATTAGTTTCATTACTTGATATATACGACAGTTTTCTTTCATCAAATTCTTTTACATCTTTATCCTTTTTCAAAACTATATTCTTTACATTTTCATTATAAGCTAACTGCTTAATTAATAGTGGTGAATGAGTTGTTAGTATAACTTGAGAATCTTTGGATATCTCCAATATAAAATCGACAAACTTTTCTTGTAATCTAGGATGTAAATGTAATTCTGGTTCATCAATTAATATTATAAGTTTTTTGCCACTTTGTTTCGACATATAAAATGAATATATTAAAGAAAACATCATTTCATATCCTGAGCCTAAAGAGGCTAAGTCAATTTGCATATTTGATGGTGTTTCAACTACGAGATTAGCTTTTTTAAAAGGTAAATAATTATCAATAAAATCTAATTTAAGACTATGCCCACTTATTTCTTTAAATTTATTAATTGCTTTTTCTAAGTTTTTATTTGATAATTCTTTCTTTATTTTTTCATTTAGCATCGTATTAAGATTTTCTACACTGTCTTGATTTTTATAATATTGAAAATTAAAATCATCCATTATTCTATCAAATCTTGTATCATTATATGTACCAGCTCTAGTCTGATACAATCTGTTTTTATCTAAATATAATACATCTAATTCATTAAATCTTCTTGCTCCAAAAGAATTAGTGACTTTCATTCTTAAATCTGGCGATCCTGGTTTAGGTTTCTCATCATCTGTACTTATATATAATTGATCAGTCATTATAAGTGACAGCAATTTATTTTGATTCGACTTTTCTCTTGTTTTTCCTATAAACTTAAATCCCTTTGCATCAAAACTTGAATTTGGAAAAACACTTTTAACATTAAAAGTATCTTTTGTTTCAATTGTTATTTCAGTTTCTTTATTTGAATCGTTCATATCTGAAATATCAAAACTTTCTGCTTTATACTCTAGTAAACTACTAGCTATTGCATCTAATATAGTAGTTTTACCACACCCGTTTTCTCCTACTATAGTTGTTAATCCTGTTCCATATTTTATATTATCTGGCACATTAAAATTTAATATTTTAAATTCATCGTTAAATAATTTATAATTTTTTACTATTAAATTAGATATAAACATTTAAATCCCTCTTTATCTTAATAAACTTTATTGTCAAAATATTTTACTACTTCCATAGTCTTTAGTCTATTAGCTTTTATTTCGTTAGCAAGATAAAGTAATGTAATTATAGTCATTGCATTTCCATATACATTAGTAAATATAGTTATTCTTTGTAATTTTTCCTCTATATTACCAATGAATTTTCCAGAAATAAATGAAAAGTAAAATTTATTTATATTATCTCCAAATTCTTTCCACCACTCATTATTATTTCTTTCTTTTTCTCTCTTATTGTTTTCTTCTACATATCTAACCATTTCATCAACTTGAGATATTGGTAAATTATATCCATTAGAATATGCTTTAGTATCTATAATAACTCCATAATTATCAGTACTATTTTCTGTATAAATGATTCCATCTGGTTTTCTAGAGCCTCCTAAATGAACTCCTTTGTAATTACATTCTTTAGTAAGTAATTCAACCGTTTTCATTTCAAATAATCTATTTTGTTGACTATCAAATGCTAAATCTACTAAAGATAAGTATTCATGAGATAATGTGTCTAGTTTTTCTCTTAAATTATCTTTTTCTTGAGTAAATTCTGATTTTTCGCTGTTCTCAATTATTGGAATAATAAAATCATTTATTTCGTCATTAAAATAATATTTTTCTCCTATTTTTTCTATGTTTAAGCCTATATTTATAAGACCATCTATATCATCTTTAACTACTGTAAATAATTCGGATATTGTCTGTATTTCAAGTCTATCTCTAATTTCTTCTAAAGTTAGACCACTTTTACATTCAATTAAGCTTTTTATTATCAAGGCTCTCCTTGTTCTAATGTAATTTCTGTCTGTTCCTTTTGTTGCGAGCATTTCCCATGATATATTTTTACTAATTCTTTTATGCCTACTTCTTCCATTTACCTTATTTAGTGATTGTATTCCTTTTGCTGTAATCATATATGATTGACCAATTTTCTCTTTATAATTTTTTCCACCAATATTTAATTCAACTTCTTTTGCTACTTGAACTAATAATCCAAGTTTAGATAACCATTTAGCAATCATTCTAGCATACTTATCTGAAGAACCTTCTGTATCTGTTCTTAATTTGTTTCTTTCTTTTGTGTCTTCAGTTGTAGCTAATGTCATTATTAAAACATCTTGAGGAATACTTGTAAATCCATCTTCACCTATAAAACCTAAATTTTTACCCAATTCAAATTTGGTTTTTACTTTTCCGTCAGATAATAGATTTAATATTCTAACTGCTGGTGGATAGCTTAAAAGAGAATCTATTAAAATGTCTTCTTTTTCTTCAATTGTTTTTGCACCTGTTAAATTCAAACCTTCTTCTGTAATTTCAAAAGAATCATCAAAATAATTATATTTTATAAACCCTAGTGCTTGCGCCCATCTAACAAAATTATCTGCAGGCCAATCACTAATAAAATCTCTTACTTGTCCTTTCACTGTTGCTTGTACTATTCCATTACATCTAGCACTAGATCTAGGTGTAAAAGAAGTCCCAACTAAATCAGCATATTTTATTTTTAATGGTATACTATTTAATACTTCTAAAAAGTGACTTTTTCCATCTCTTTCTTCAATTAGTCTATCAATTTTTTCATTCACTAATTCCTTATGTGTTTCTGATTTATTATCAAAAATTGATACAACTTTAATTAATGATTCAAAATCACTTGGATCTTGTACCCAGCCGAAAGTTCTAAAATTCTGATTTTCCATTTTTCTTAATTCTATCAACTTTGTTACCTCCTAATAATTTACAATTAATACTTCAATACTTTTTTCTCTTGTAGTATTATAACTTGAATTAGAATAATCACTTGTCAAATATATTACTTTGTATTTTTTACTCCATTCTTTAAGTAGTTTATTTTCTTTTCCCTTATGCTCTATAACATTAGATAATGCAAACCTTACATTCTTTTTGTCTAGCTCGTCCAGTACTTTATATAATTTTAATTCTTCTTCTTCTTTCCAATCTTTAAAGCCTCTATTTCCATCATTATAAGAACCTGTTGTTATAAGATATGGTGGATCACAATATACAAAGTCATTATTATTTAAATCTTGCAAATTCAATTTATCAAATTGCTCTGACGAAAATTCAATGTTCATATCTTTTAGCTTTTGAGTAAATAATATAAGGTTATTCCTCATGTTGTCTGAAAATTGACTTCTATTTCTTCCAAATGGATTATTATATTCTTTATCATTATTAAATCTAAATTGATAATTAAATGAATAACAAGATAAAGTATATAAATCTATTGGATCTTTTGTTTTATTATAATATACTCTAAACTTTTTAAACGCCTCTTCATTTTCTTTGGATAATCCATATTCATCTATTCTATTTTCAATATGTTGTAATACATCATTAATTGGTTTATTATATAATTCTTTATATAAGTCTATAATAAATGAATTAATATCATTACAAATAGTTTTCTTGCTATCTACATTAATTCCAACATTAAATCCCCCAGAGAATAAATCAACAAAAGTATTAATATTTTTAGGAAAATATTCTGTTAATTGTGGAAGTAATTTATATTTTCCTCCAATATAATTAAGAGGACTTTTTAAGAATTTCTTTCTAGACATAACATCTACAGTATATTCATATTTTTCACTTTCTTCATTTACCATCGCTAAACTATGGATAGGAATATTTATATATACATCTTCTTTTTTATGCTCTTTAATCTTTGATATATAGAATAAATATTCATAATGTATATCTAATTTTTTTGTTAGTTTGTTTTGATATTGCTTATATGGAATCTTATATAATTTGTATGTATCTTCGTTTCCACAATCTATTAAAATGCTTTTAATTTCATCTTCACTTAATAATCCATCTTGATTATAACTCACAATAATATGCTTAAAATTAGCCTTTTTAATTAATTCTTTTAATTCATTATAAACTTTGTTCTTTATACAATAATTTGATTTCTCGGTTTCATATTTTCTAATACCTGTTTTTCCTTTTATCTCTGGATTATCATATCTAGCTATTGTTTCTAATAAATGATAATTAGGTAAATATTGTCGTTCATTATATGGTGGATCTAAATATAGAATATCTCCTTTAATTTCTTTAATTAATTCATTAGCATTTCTATTATAGCATTTATTATTAGACTTATTATCTATTACATTCAATCTAATCAATTCAAATTTCTTAAATGCTCTTTTATCCCATTGCTTTAAGTATGCACCATATGTACCTGTAATATTGGAAACATAAGGTACTCCTTCAATTAGTGATGCTAATAGATAATAGTATTCGTTTATTGTTATTAATTCTTTATTTTTCCAATTTTCTATTTTATTACGAATAAAATCGATTCTTAATGCATTTTCAGGTGTTAAATACATTCTTTCACAATTATCATTTGGTGAATAATTTTCATATATAAATTTATTAAAGTTTTCTTTTGATATATCAGTATTTTCTAAGTAATCAAATACATCTTCTATATTTAAAACTTTTCTTATCTTATCAAATGTAGGTGTATCAGTATTTTCTATTGTACCCATTTGTAAAATATAAGATGAATACAATAAATCATTTGATATAATATTTATTTTTAAAGAATCGTGAAACAGATGCTGTCCCTGAAAAAATGTCACAAAACACTTTCTCCGTTCCATCACAGTTATCTTTTATTACCTTTGAAATATCATTTAATAAATTAGTTTTATTACCTATAAATCTCATATTTTTCTCCTCTGCATCCTAAAACATCCTTATTCTATAACATATTACTTTTTTTTACAATATATTTTCAAATATTTGTTAAAATTTTTTTGAGAGCTAGTAATTATACTAGCTCTCTATATTCTAGTATGCAATTTCATATTTAATAATATCGTTTATTAGTTCAGAAGTCATAACCTTATCAAATGCTGTTGTAACATCTTTCTTATTTTGCTCTGTACTTGATATATAAAAGTTTTCAGTTGTTTCAATATATTTGTGTCCTAGAATATCTGCAACATCTCTAATCTCAACTCCATTTCTCAAATTAGTTGTTGCATAACTTCCTCTTAAATCATAAAATCTACAATCCTTAATCCCAAGTTCTTTATGGATTATCTTAAATGGATAGTTCAAAATATTTCTTCCTACATATTTTCCATTCGGTCTTGTAAAAACTAAATTTGCAATATTCATATGAAGAATATTTCCATTATTCTCAATAATTCGTCTTTCTATTAACTTTCCGTTTTTACCAATTACATCTTCAAAATAATAGGTTATATATTTAGATCCATATAATTTCTTTAAATGCTGTTGTTTCTTCTTAAAATTGATTAAGGCTTGAAATAAAGTTGGACTCATATATATTTGTCTTACTCCATTTTTAGTTTTAGTAGTACCCATATACCATCTACCTTTTCCATCATCAGGCTTATCATATACTGTATGCTTAACATTTATAACTCTATTTTCAAAGTCTATATCATCCCAAGTCAAGCTACAAACTTCTCCTGTTCTCATTCCAGTATAACAAGCTGTAATAAAAGCGCAAGTGAATACATCATCATTCTTAAATCGCTCTAATATTGTATTTATTTCATCTTGATTATATAGATGCTTTTCAAATTCAACCTCATCTTCTATTTTAGGCAGTTTTAATGTCATAGCTGGATTATACCTTATAAATCCAAATACATCAGTTGCCAATCTAAAACTTGTTTTTAATACTTTCAAAATATTATTAAAATATGATTTTTTATAATTGTACTTATTGCAAAGCTCTACTAAAAAAGAATTTAGCTTAACACTTGATAAAGCACTTAATCTATACTTTCCAAGTTCTGGCTTTAAATATTTATCCATTATAGTTTTATAAGTTCGTCTTGTATTATATTTTAGAGTAGTTTCACAATAATTTTCATACCAATAATCTAGATAATCGCTAAAAGAAATCGTTGTTTCCTTAAAGTTTAATCCTGTATTCAAATATTCTGCATAAGCTAGATTTCCAGCCTTTATTGCTTCTTCTTTTGTTTCAAACCCAGATTTATTTATAAACTTTCTTTTTCCATCTACCTTAGCCACTTCAATTTTATACTGATAATAATTACCTCGTTTTTGTATAGTGACATTACCCATGGACTTTATCTTTCATTGTCTTCATATTTTGATAATCTTCTAACATTATCTATATCAGACAAATCGTTCCCCTCATTTTGTTTTATGAAGTCTTCTAAAGCAGATTTAAGAATTCGTATGCTCTTTAGCTTAAAAGCCTTTAATTTTCCTTTTCGTATTAATTCATAAACATAATTTGGGCTTGCGTGCAATATTTTAGCTACTTCTTGAGCTGTATATACTAATTTTTCTTCTTTTACTATTTGCGACATATAATTAACCTCCTATCTTTCTCTATTTTTTCTATTTTTTTCTTTCTTTTGGATTTTTTCTATAATATTCTCTGGAACTTTCTTTATAAGTCGTTCGTATTTATTAACTTGATTTTGCATTAGTCTAATTCTTTCACTAACTTCAAAATCTTTATTCTCAATTTTTTCTTTTAAGTCAAGATTTTCTTCAGCTAGTATTCTATTGTCTTTTCTCTGAATTAAAACTCTTTCTTCTAATTCATTTATATAATCGTTATAAGAATTTACCTTTGCCGAAAATTTCTCTGCCTTTGGAACAAATTCTGAAAGAATATTAATAGCTTCTTCTTTATTCTTTTTCATTCCTATCATATTAATATTCTCAATTTTCTTTAATAATTGATTATATAAGTTATCTAAATTATCAGCTAACTTAAATAACCAGGTAGGAATATGCTTTCTTTTTGTTTCTTGAGCTGATTTTCCTCTTTCAAGTTCATTCCATCTTTCGTGCATATAATTATAGTATCTCGTTTGCCATTCTGAAAGGCTTTTTTGATTTCCAAGAATACTTTTAGCTGATAGTTTACCATCTTTATTTATAGGGCAAAATGCTAAATGCATATGTGGTGTTGCCTCATCCATGTGTACTACTGCTGATATTATTCTATCTTCGCCAATTTCATCTTTCATAAATTTTACTGCTCTTTCAAAATATTCCCTTTGTTCTCCTTTGCTTAATCTATTCATAAATTCAGGAGAAGCTGTTATCAATGTTTCAACTAATTTGACACTATCTTTTCTTGTTTTACAGCCATATTCTTTTATTAATTCTTTTATTTTTCTTGAATATGTGTATTGTGGTGCGTGTATGATATGATAGTTCTCTTTAGATTTATTCATATCTATATCTGGATTACTTTTATATGCTTCTTTTTTTCTTTCATTGTGTCTTTCACATCCAGCTATGGCACCACCTTTGTCTTTCTTAAATCGCAATATTGTGTATGCCATTCTATTTTTTCCTTCCTTGTTTTTTCTTCGTAGCCCACATTTTGATGACGATAATGACGCTAAAATCCTATAGGACTGCTTCATCAAAATGTGAGAACACTCATATGCTTCTTCGCCTGTTAAATATTATCTTGCCAAAGGCAAATAATATTTAACATTCTCTTTTTGAAAAATTTAAGTAACGATATAATCAGCCACATAATTTTTCAAAATCGCATTTATGAGTGTAACACACTACACTTTTTACAAAAGTTGTGTGCCAGATGTTCCCCCTGGACTTCCTTTCAATGACGATTCCTGTGGTATATTTTTACCGTCATCATCGTCATTGCCGTCAATATCTTTCTTAAAATTTACTAAACGAGATGTGCTTGTCCTTGATGTCTTAAAACATATTTTATTATCCAATAAAATTGTTTTACTATACTCGTTTAATAACTTTGTAAGATATTGCGGTGTTATATCTTTTTCATCTAAAGAAGTAAGAAGTTCAGTTGCTGTGCCTTGCCATTCTCCTTTATCATTGACAAAAGATATAACATTATAGATAATCTCTGGAGCATTTTTCATTTCAATATCCTTTTGAAATGATCGTTCTAGTAAATTCCATCTGCATTCTTCAAATCTTAATGTGAAAGTCTGATATTCAACATCTCTACCTGTAACAAATAAGGTTGCTACTGAATCATCTCTTGATTTCTTTTCTAGTATAAATGTTGTATCACTACTTCCCATTATTCCTGTTGTTCCAGAAATTCTATTAAATACATCACTATCATCTTGTTTCCTTAGATGGTGTACTAAAATAACAGCAATTTTATTTTTATCTGCAAATTGTTTTAATAAAGATATATCTGTATAGTCGTTAGAATAGTTTATATCATTATTTTGTTTTCTAACCTTCTGAAGAGTATCAATAACTATTAGTTTAATATCAGGATATTTCTTTAATGTTTGTTCTAATTGAGATGTCAATCCATTTGCAATTTTATTTGACTCAATAGATATATGAAAATTTGAATCTATCTCATTAGTTAGCTTAAATAATCTTTTTTGAAGTCTTTGATAAGTGTCTTCTAAAGCAAGATATAAAACATCACATTTATTTGTTTTTAAGTTCCATATTTCTTCTCCCTTTGAAACTTTAATACAAATATCTAACATTAACCAACTCTTTCCTACTTTTGGAGCTCCACAAAATATATGAAGTCCTATTGGTAAAATATCTTCAATGATAAATTCTGTTTCATCTAAAGAAGTATATAATAGATTATCTGCATTTACGATTTTTAAGTCTTCCAAGTTTTCCTCCTTTCTAGCAAGTATGCATTTGTAAGCAACAAAAAAGGCTTCGTTATCATAAACGAAACCTTATATATTCTTATATCACTATTATTGGCTATATATTTTATTTTTCCCTTTTGGAGCCACAATTGATATTAATGTTTCGCTTACTTTTTTACTGAAAAATTTCTTTGCTTACTTGCATTAAAATTTTTCTCAAAAAAATATCAGATTTCTTACTTATCCACAGGTTACAAATTACTTGCTAAAAACAAATCTTTAATAAGCCTAATAGCTTTTCACTTTTAGACATATAAATATTGTACCTGTAAATCAAATAAGATATCTGTTAGCGCTTACGACATCAATATTACTTCTTTACATTGGTTGGAGATAAATTACATATCTTATGATAAAACCAACACCGAGCCTCCGAGACAATGGGCTCCATTAAATTCAATCTGGCTTCCGTCTTGATAATCGAAAAAAGTAATTTCTGTTATTACCTTATTAGCTACTTAAAGCCAGTTCTGTTAGATATAATGTAGTTCAGAACTAAAATATATGATTTCAAAAGGGAAATATCTACTATTCAATTTTTCAGTTGTATCCTTTATCGAATACACCTATTTTATATCATCATTTTTTCATTCTGTCAACTAATTATGAAAAATTTTTAAAAAAAGATAGAAATTTTATTCAAATCTCTATCTATCTCTCGCAGAAATTGTAATTTATCTTTCCCTATCTTTATTTTTATCAGCATTTGCTCTTCTTTTTATTCTTAATATTAAACTATCTGGACTTTTCTTTACTTCAGCATTTTTGTCTGCATTAGCTCTTGCTTTTATTCTTGATATTAAATTATTTATACTTTCTTTTTTATTCTTTTCCATATAATTAACCTCCCATAAAAATTACTATAAATCTTTCAAACTACAAAATTGTAATTTGTCTTTTACAATAATAGCATAAAAAAGAAAAGTAGTTATTGT
>OGNF01003481.1_pt1 | contig 10447 bp, 10 predicted proteins | sample 1573321 | NCBI WGS metagenome assembly OGNF01 (sample SAMEA2581911, study PRJEB24529) | metagenome | biome: Human gut stool | place: China | collected 2011
GTCGCCGGTCTTGTTTTTTATGGTGTTTCTCCGTGGGATTTCTGGTAAAATAGTGTATCATACAGAAGAAACCACAGGGAGGAGGGAGCGCGTGGACGACAGACAACTGATGTCCCGCATTGCCGGCGGCGACGAGGCCGCGCTTCAATCGCTGCTGCGCCGGTTCACGCCGATGCTGCGCTATATCCTGCGCCCCCTCCTGCCGGATGAGCGGGACAGGGAGGAGTGCCTGGCGGACATATCCCTGCGCATCTGGCAGGGGGCGGGGAGCTTCGACGGGGCAAAGGGCAGCCTGAACGGCTGGCTGACCGCCCTGACCCGCAACGCGGCACTGAACCGCGCCCGCGCCCGCCGCGGAGACGACGTGCCGCTGGAGGACACCGTGCCCCACGGGGATGGCAGCGCAGAGGACGAGGTGCTCCGTCGCGAGCGGCAGGCGAAGCTGCGGGCCGTTATCGCCGCCCTGCCGGTGCAGGAGCGCGACCTGTTCTACCGGAAATACTACTACTGCCAGTCCACCGCCCAGATGGCCGCCGAGCTGAGCCTGACGGAGCGGGCCGTGGAGGGGCGGCTGTACCGCCTGCGGCAGAGCCTGCGCCAACAGTTGGGAGGTGATTTCTGTGACGGATGACCTGCGTTTTGACGAGCTGCTCCGCGAGGACGCCGCCGCCCTGCCGCCGCCCGCCGACGGAGAGATCACCCCGTGGCGCACGGCCATGGACCGCATCCTCTGGGGCATGGGGCTGACCACCATCACACTGAATTTCCTCTGGCTGGACGTGCTTCTGCCCGCCATCGGCGCGGTGCTGCTGGTGCTGGGCTTCCGTACCCTGCGGCGGGAGAACGCCCCCCTCCGCTGGGGCTATCGTCTGTCGCTGCTGGCGCTGGCCATCCGCTTCGCGGGAGATGTGCTTGCCGCCCTGCCGGTGGATGTGGGGAACACCCTCGCCTACGTCCACATCCCGGTGACGCTGGCGCTGTACGTCTGCCTCTGGCGGGGTATGGTGGGCGTGTCCCGCGCCGCCGGAGCCGAAAAGCCCGCCGCCCCCGCCGCCGGTGCTATGGCCGTGTTCTACGCGGCGCTGACGGCGCTGGCGCTGATCGGGCTGGAGGGCTGGCTGCTGGTGCTGCCGCTGCTGGCGCTCTATCTCTTCCTGCTGCGCAGCATTGTCAGGCTGTCCCGCTCCCTGACGGACACCGGCTACGCCATCACCGCCGCGCCGGTGCGCCTGTCGGACAGCGCGGTGCTGTGGGGCGCGCTGGGCGCGCTGCTGGCGGCGGTACTGCTGGCCATGTTCCTCGGCCAGCGCTATCCCATGGACTGGCAACCCCGGCAGGACGCCCCGCAGGACGCTGCCATCCGCCAGTCCCTGCTGGACAAGGGCTTCCCGGCGCAGGTGCTGGACGCCCTGACCGCCGACGAGGTGGCGCAACTCTCCGGCGCCGTCCGGGTCTATCACCAGACGGAGCGTCTGTACAGCAACACCGCCTACCGGAAGGTGACGCTCTCCCGCTTCCTCAGCGACCCGCCGCACACGCTGCAATACGACCGCACCCTCACGGAGACCGACGACGCCGGAAACCGCACTTACCGCTATGTCTATCGGGTCTACGACACATTGGAGCAGACCATGCGCCACGTGGCGGTGGAGCTTCCGGCGGAGGACGGCGCCGCCCGCTTCGTCTATATCCACCACCTGACCTACGCCGCCCCGCCCAGCCCCTACACCGAGATGCTGGAACTGTGGCCGGCGTGGCAGACGCAGGGCGACTGGTTCCCCGGCGGCCATGTCAGCGGCCGCGTCCTCTGCGAGAGAAACGGCACGGCGCAGGCCGCCGCCTTCCACACGCTGAAGAGCGGCAGCCAACAGGTCAGCGACCTCTTCGGCACCCGCCAGACCCAGCGGATCACCGCCGGCTGGTCCTTTCCCCGCGGCGTCGAAAGCCCCCGCGCCTACGTTTTCTACGACGCCCTCCGCGGCCAGGACGGCTGGGTCATCGAGAGCTGGGCCAACTACGTCTGCCAGACCGCCCCGGTCTACCCCTTCCGTGACGCCGCCGCCCTCTGGCACAGCTACGGCAGCGACGCCTACTCCCTCCGCCAGACCGCCCTTCAGGTATTCGACGGATAAGCACAAAAAGCAGCCCCTCCGGCCTTGGCCGGAGGGGCTGTTCGTATTTTCAGGCACTCCCCCTGGCGGAAGCCGGGGGGAGTGCCTGTGACTTCACTCCGTCATGATTTTCAGGATCACCCGGTCGGTCTCCCGCATGCCCTGCGCGGCCAGAACGCCTACGTTCCGGATGGTGTCCTCCACATCAGCGCCCAGAATACCGTCGCCGGGGCGGAAGTTGTTGCCGCCGGCGTACATGTCGTAGCCCAAAATGCCGCAGCCCACGCCCATGGCGATCTTGCTGGCGCAGCTGGCCTTGGCACCGTCGCAGATACAGCCGGAGATCATGGCCACCGCGTTTTCCAGCGTGTGGCTGATGCCCTCGCAGTCTGCGCCCCGCAGCCAAGCGATGCCGCAGCCCGCGCCCACGCCGGCGCTGACCGCGCCGCAGTAGGCGCTCAGCCGCCCGATGCCGGTCTTCTGGTGTATGGTGATCAGGTCGCTGAGACACACCGCCCGCAGGATGGTGTCGTCATCCGCGCCCATGAGCTTGCCGTATTTCCATACGGGCACCGAGGCGGTGATGCCCTGATTGCCGGAGCCGGACACGATGACCACCGGCATTTCACAGCCGTTCATCCGTGCGTCCGAGCCGGCGGCCGCCCATGCCCGCGCCTGTGTCGCCCAGTCCTGACTGCTCTCCAGCAGGGTGGAGCCGATGTTGGCGCCCCAGCTGTTTCGCAGCCCCTCGGCGGCGATGGCGGTGTTTTTCTCGATCTGCCGTCCCACCGTGGGCAGGATGGCGTCTATAGGTACAGTTTCGGCGAATGTGATGATGTCTCTGACGTTCAGCACGGACTTGTCCTGTAAATGGTCCTCGGCGTTGCCCGTGACCGGCAGCTCCCGCAGGATATCTCCGTCCCGCTCCATGTAGATGATGTTCGTATGATTGTTGGCCACCCGCACGCAGGCGCGATGCCCCTCCCGCCAACCGGTGAGCTTGATATCCAGCATACACGGCGTTTCGGGGCAGGTCACACGGATGTCGGTGCTGTCCAGATACGTCTGGATGGCAGCCACATCCGCCTCCGTCACGTTGGCGATGACCTGAAGCTCTGCGTCGGCGTCGCCGGCCACTATGCCCACGGCGATGGCGGCGTCGATGCCCCGGCGTCCTCCTGTGTTGGGGACGACCACGGACTTCACATTCTTCAGGATGTTCCCGCTGATCTCAGCCAGGATCTTTTCCGGTTTTCCGCCCAACACCTCGCGCAGTTTTGCGGCACAGTACGCGACGGCGATGGGCTCTGTACACCCTGTGGCCAGCAGGAGCTCCTCCTGCAGTATCGCCGTGTAGGCGGCGATCTTAGAGTCGTTCAGCATCACACATTCTCCTTTGTTCAGTTGTTGTATTCTATCGGCCCTTCGGCCGGATAGCCCTTCTTTACAGTGCGGGCACGTCATCCTCCTGCTGCACCCAGTCCTGCACGTCCACTACCTCAAATTCCGTCTCCGTTTTCCGTATGACCACCTTGCTGATACCCGCGTTGATCACCTGCCTGCGGCACATGGCGCAGCTGGTGGCGTCGCCCAGCAGCGCCCCGGTCCGGCCGTCCCTGCCCACCAGATACAGCGTGCTGCCCACCATGTCCCGGCGGCTGGCGGAGATGATGGCATTGGCCTCGGCGTGCACGCTGCGGCACAGCTCGTATCGCTCTCCCCGCGGCACCTGCATGGCCTCCCGTGTGCAGAACCCCATGTCCACGCAGTTCTTCCGTCCCCGCGGCGCGCCGTTGTAGCCCGTGGAGATGATCTCGTCGTTCTTCACGATGATGGCCCCGTATACCCGGCGCAGACAGGTCGCCCGTTCCAGCACCGTCTCCGCAATATCCAGATAGTAGTTTTCCTTGCTGATGCGCCCCATAGCTGCGCCTCCTTGCACTGTATTCTATCAAATATTATAATACACGGCGCCCATCCCTGACAAGCGGCGTTTTTCCCCGCGATACTCGTCGATACGCTGAAATTCCGCGCCAAAAACTATGCAAATAGCCGGGTGCCTGCGCTGCGGCAGCATAAAAGGACGGCCTTGCAGCCGTCCTTTTCCCTCCTGCGCGGTCACTCCGCGTTTTTGAATACCGTCTCCGGCGCCGTGATGACCACCCGCGTGTTGTCCGCCACCGACCCGGTGAGGAACGCATTGCCGCCCACCACCGAGTGCTCGCCGATCACCGTCTCGCCGCCCAGAATGGAGGCGCCGGAGTAGATAGTCACATAGTCGCACACTGTGGGGTGCCGCTTTCCCGGCAGGCTGGCATGGCCCGCCCGGGGGGACAGTGCGCCCAGCGTCACGCCCTGATACAGCTTCACATGGCTGCCGATGACGGTGGTCTCGCCGATAACGATGCCCGTGCCGTGGTCGATGAAGAACCACGGCCCGATCTGCGCGCCGGGGTGGATGTCGATACCCGTCCGGCTGTGGGCGTACTCCGTCATCATCCGGGGGATCATGGGAACCTGCCGCAGGTACAGCTCGTGGGCAATGCGGTATACGAAGATGGCGAACAGCCCCGGATAGGCAAAAATGATCTCCTCCTTGTCCGCCGCTGCCGGATCGCCGTCAAACGTGGCCTCAATGTCCGTCATCAGTGTCTGCTGTATGCGGGGCAGCTGCTCCAGTATCTCATGGGTCAGCGCCGCCGCGGCAAAGGCCTGGTCCTCCGGCAGCGCCAGCGCCACCTGTGCCGTCAGCGCCGTCTCGATACGCTCCAGCAGCAGTGCGGCGTAGTTCTCCGGCGGCAGCGCCATCAGCTGCGCGTCACCGAAATATGCCGGGAACAGCAGCCGCCGAAACTCCTTGATGATGCCGATAATGGCACCCCTGTCCGGCAGCCGCAGCTTTTTGCCGTACAACGGCACCGCCGCGTGTGTCATATTTTCCGCCATCGCCTTGGCGATCTCCGCGTTGGAAGTCATAGTCCTTGTCTCCTCTCAAAATAAAACGGCGGAGGATGCGCCCGCATCCTCCGCCGCCTGTGTGTACAGGTATCACGAACCCCTTTACAGGGCCTTTTCAGCAGAAAACGCACAGCGCCCATGGGCACGACAACACACGCCCGCGCAGCAGGCGGACGTACAACAGGCGCAGTTTATGGTGTGCAGCGTGCTGTTCATGCGTTTTCTCCTTCTCCGGAAATCTTACATAACATTATACTGTCCCGTCCCGCGCAAAGTCCATTGTCACCTTTCACAAAAACCATACCATACCGGTGGGAATTTTGCATATTCCCGCCGCCATCCGGTTCCGCCATGTCGGCTGCTGTCAGTTTTCACAAAAATTTAGCGCTTTTAATTGCGAAAGTATGGTCTATCTAACGGTTGACTTCTGTACCCCGCGGCGTTAAGATAACGCCAACACAAAAACCAGCCGACCACCGGCGGAAAGGAGACCCCACATGGCACGTCACATGATGCAGCGCGATATGTTCCATAACGACATGGCCGCGAACCATGCCGCTGTCTCCTATTACGCCGGCACCAGCTCCGTCTGGGGCTTTTATTGGTACGCCTATTTTAGCGGCTTCGTCTTTCAGACGGACCCGCTTTTCAATTTACCTCATCATCCCTGCTGCCCCCTATTTCAAAACAAAAGGAGAAGAAAATCATGACTGCAATTATTTCAGCGGCTGTCATCTTCGTGGTGTTCGCCGTAGGAGACATGATCTCCGCGAAAACAAAGGCTATCGTATCCATGCTGCTGGTGGCCTCCGTCGTATTCCTGGCAGGCTTCTGGACCGGCGTTTTCCCCACCACCCTGTTTGCTGACTCCACCCTTCTGAGCATGGCCGGCCTGCTGGTCACCATGCTGCTGGTGCACCTGGGCACCACCATCCGGCTCCGCGACTTCGGCGCCCAGTGGCGCACCGTCATCATCTCCGCCGTGGCCTGCATCGCCATCTCTGCTGCCGTGTTCTTCATCGGCCAGCTGATCATCGACCGCGGCTTCGCTCTGGTGGGCGCGCCCATTCTCTCCGGCGGCGTTGTCGCCACCCTGACCATGCAGGATATGGCCAACAAGGCCAACCTGCCTGACCTGGCGGTGTTCGCCACCCTGGTCATGTGCGCCCAGGGCTTCGTGGGCTACCCCGTGGCCTCCCTGTGCCTCAAGAGCGAGGCCAAGCGCATCAAGGCCCAGATCGACGCCGGCACGCTCCAGGTGGACGCCGGTGCCGCCGCGGCCCAGAACGCCGCCGCTGCCCGCAAGAAGCTGATCCCCGCCCTGCCCGATAAGTACAACACCCCCAACGCCATCATCGCCAAGGTCATTCTGGTGGCGCTGCTGTCCGTGTGGGTGTCCAGCCTGTTCCACGATGCCATCAACAAGCTGGTATGGTGCCTGATCTTCGGCGTTCTGTGCAAGGAGCTGGGCTTCCTGGATGAGGATGCGCTGGGCAAGGCGCACGCCACCGGTATTGTGATGCCCATCATCACCCTGTCCATCTTCACCAATCTGGCCGCTGCTACCCCGGAGATGGTGGGCGGCATGGTGGTGCCCCTGCTGGTCTGCGTGGTCATCGGCACCGTGGCCTTCTCCGTCGTTTCCATCCTCGTGGGCAAGATCTTCGGTTACAGCTGGCAGATGTCCATGGCCATCGGCAGCTCCTGCCTGTTCGGCTTCCCCGGCACGGTCATCATCTCCAACGAGGTCTCTGAGTCCACCGGCACCACCGCCGAGGAAAAAGCCGCCATCAACGCCCAGATCATGCCCAAGATGCTGGTGGCCGGCATGGTCACCGTGTCCATCACCTCCGTACTGGTGGCCGGCGTTATGAGCAGCTGGCTGTGAGCCCGGCTCATTTGAAAGGAGTGCTTTTCCATGTCTGATATTCGTTCCTTCGTCGATACCATCTTCGACGAGTTGGTCTCTATCCGCCGTGATATCCATGCCCATCCGGAGCTGGGTATGCACGAGGTCCGCACCTCCGCCCTCATCCGCAGTGAGCTGGAGAAAATGGGCGTGGACGAGATCCGGCAGCCCCTGCCCACCGCCGTGGTGGCTTTGATTCACGGCAAGAAGGGCCCCGGCAAGTGCGTGGCGCTCCGCGCCGATATCGACGCCCTGCCCGTTCACGAGGAAACCGGTCTGCCCTTTGCCAGCGAGACCGAGGGCATTATGCACGCCTGCGGCCACGACCTGCACACCACCATGCTTCTGGGCGCCGCAAAGACGCTGTGCCATATGCGCGACCAGTTCACTGGCACCGTCAAGCTGATCTTCGAGCCCAGCGAGGACACCATGCCCGGCGGTGCCCGGGCCCTGGTGGCCGCCGGCGTCATGGAAAACCCCCATGTGGACGCCATCTTCGGCCAGCATGTCTGCCCCTCTGAGAATGACTCCGTGGGCCGTATGCAGCTCTATAAGGGCTACTTCACCAGCGCCGTGGATCTGTTCCATATCACCGTCCACGGCAAAAGCGGCCACGGCTCCGCGCCCCACACCGCCCGTGACGCCATCGCCTGCGCCGGCTACCTGATCACCGTCCTCCAGACCGTGGTCTCCCGCCGCATCGACCCCATGGACACCGCGGTCCTCACCGTGGGCACTATGTCCGGCGGCGACGCCGTCAACATCACCGCCGGCGAAGCGCGGATGGTGGCCGTCCTCCGCAGCTTCAGCGACGCCGGCCGCGACACCGCCATTCAGGAGGTCCGGCGCATCTGCAAGGGCATCGGCATCGCCTTCGACTGCGACATCGAGGTCAATTTGGAGGAGGGCTACGCGCTCCAGTACAACGACCCCGCCATGATCGACCTGGTCAACAAGGCTGTCACCGCTGCCGGCGGCAAGGCGGAGTTCATCGACAAGCCCTTCTCCGGCAGCGAGGACTTCAGCTTCTTCGGCAAGCTCACCGGTACCCCCTCCGCCTTTATGATGGTCGATGCCGGCCGCGGCGAGAACGCAGTCTCGCTCCACAACGGCAAGATCGTCTTCAACGAGGAGGTCATCAAGCACGGCGTTGCCGGCCTGGCCGCCATCGCCGTGGAGTACCTGAACCGGTAATTCTCCTATTTGTTTCCTCACAAATTTGTATAACAGAAGCGGGAGACCTGCACAGCAGGCCTCCCGCTTCCCATTATTCCTCCACCGGCAGCGCCAGCCGCGAGCAGTACCGCCGCGTCTCGATCTCCCGCCCCGTGTACGGCGCCACGATGCCCAGCACCCGCGGCGCGCCGGCGGGCTTCAGCCCCCGCGCCTTTACCTCCCGCCCCAGCGTCAGCCACGCCTCGCCCACGCCGCTGTAATCGCCGTAGTACAGCACCGACAGCACCCGGCACGCCTCCAGCGTCACCGCGTCCGCCGCCGCCCGGTTCTTCCGCACCGGCACGCACACCCCGTAGCGGTACGGCTCCTGCCCGATGTATCCCTCCAGATAGTCCGTGCGCTCCGATATGGTGAACAGCGGCTCGTCCGACAGCACGCACCCCTTCCGCACGCACGCCCCATAGAAGTCGTACATATCCCGGTATCGCTCCGCCGTGGTCAGCCCCTCGCACCACCGTATCCGGCACGTAACCGCCGGCAGCTCCATCATCTGCACCGACAGGCTCTCGCCCTCCGCCGCCCGCAGCCGCATCTATGATGCAGTGCGGCAAAAACAGCAGCACCGCCGTTAAAAAGCAGAGCGCGAACACCCGCCAGTAATTCGATTTTGTATCAGATTTTTTCATAGTACCCTTTATGGGGCCTCACATTTCAAAAAGTTGTGGTATACTGAAAGCAACCCCAGTATACCACAAACCGGAGGTCAAGTGAAGATGAAAACCTATCCGTTCAGTGCGCTGTTCAGCCGCATGAAATACATTACACGGTGGAGCCTGATGCGCAGCACCCGGGCCGAATCGCTGAGCGAGCATACCGCCGACACGGCGATGCTGGCGCACACGCTCTGCCTGATCGGCAAAAGCTGCACCGGCACCGGCGCAGCCCTGCGGCCCGAGGTTGTGGCCACGGCCGCCCTCTACCACGATGCGCCGGAGATCCTGACCGGCGACATGCCCACGCCCGTCAAGTACAAAAACGATGCCCTGCGCACTGCCTACAAGGCAGTGGAGCATGAGAGCGCCCGCGTTATGGCCAGCCTGCAGCCCGCCGAGCTGCAGGCCGAGACGCAGGCCTGGCTGACCGGCAGCGTGCTGAACGATGCCGAGCGCAAGATTTTAAAGGCGGCAGACCGGCTTTCGGCCATCATCAAGTGCATTGAGGAGGACCGCGGCGGCAACCGCGAGTTTGAGGCCGCCCGCACCCAGCAGATGGACGCCCTGCACGCCATGAACTGCCCCGAGGCAGAATATTTTATCTCGCACATGCTGCCCTGCTATGAGCAGAATCTGGATGAATTGACGCGCGGTAGATTTTAATACGGTTGTAGGGGCCGGGCATGCCCGGCCCCTACATTACTGCAGCTTGTACACCGCATCGATCAATGTGTCCACATCGGTAAAATGCTCCAGCATCGAGCAGTAGCGTCGCAGGGCGGCGGCCCCGCGCAGACCCTTCATATAGTGCATGGCCTGGCTGCGGGCCTGCGGCATGGCGGCCCACTCGCCTTTTTCCTCGCACATTTCATAGATCTGCGCGCGCAGGGTGCTCATGCGCTGGTTCAGCGTTGGCTCGGGCGGGCGTTCCTCACCCAAAATCGCCGCGCGGACCTGCTCAAACAGCCATGGGTCGCCCAGCGCGCCGCGCCCGATCATAACGCCGTCACAGCCGGTCTCTTTTAATAAGGTGAGCGCACCGTCGGCGCTGGTCACATCGCCGTTGGCCAGCACCGGGATCGTGACTGCCTGCTTGATGGCCGCGATCGCCGCCGTGTCGATGGGCGGGATATACATCTGCTCCCGCGTGCGGCCGTGTACGGCGATGAGATCCGCACCGTTGGCCTCGACCTGCTTTGCAACCTCCACGCCGGTCAGGTGGTCGGCGTCCCAGCCGATGCGCATCTTGACGGTCAGCGGGGTATCCTCGCCCAGCGCCCGGCGGGCGGCGGCAACCATCTGCCCGCAGAGCGGCGGGTCGAGCAGCAGCTTACTGCCCGCGCCGCTGCCGATGATCTTGGGCGCCGGGCAGCCCATATTGATGTCGAGCATATCAAACCGGACGCCCTTTTCCCGGACAAAGAGTATTGCCTTTTCCAGTGTTTCCGGCTCTGCGCCGAAAAGCTGGATGGCATACAGGCCGTGGGGGTGCTTATCCTGCAAAAGCTCCAGCGATTTGCGGTCGCCGAAGTTCAGCGCCTTGGCGCTTGCCATCTCGCTGACGGTCCAGGCCGCGCCGT
>OGNF01003488.1_pt1 | contig 10430 bp, 6 predicted proteins | sample 1573321 | NCBI WGS metagenome assembly OGNF01 (sample SAMEA2581911, study PRJEB24529) | metagenome | biome: Human gut stool | place: China | collected 2011
CTTTTCAGACTCAGTTTTTACATTTTTTTCAGGTGCTTCAGAAGCTGTATTATTTGCATCATTTTTCTTATTTACACCATCTAAGGGCTTCATTGTGGGGAACAAGAGAACGTCCCTTATGGACGGGCTGTCGGTAAGCAGCATTACAAGCCTGTCAACACCAAAGCCCAAGCCGCCTGTGGGGGGCATACCGTATTCAAGCGCGGTTATATAGTCGTAATCAACCTCGGCGCTGCAATTCGGGTCCTCAGCCAATTTTGCGGCAACCTGCTTTTCAAAGCGCTCCTTTTGGTCAATCGGGTCGTTAAGCTCTGAAAAAGCGTTGCCAAATTCCATAGCGTTTATAAAATACTCAAAACGCTCGGTAAATGCGGGGTCGTCAGGCTTTCTTTTTGCAAGCGGGCTGTTTTCAACCGGATAATCGTAAATAAAGGTAGGCTGTATTAACTTATCCTCAACAAACGCGTCGAAAAGCTCGGCTAAAACAGTGCCCTTCGTGGCTTTTTCATCAACCTCAACGTGCAGAGCCTTTGCGCACTCGCGCGCGTCCTCATCCGATTTCCAATCGTTATAATCCGCACCGGAATATTTTTTAACCGCCTCTACCATTGTAAGGCGCTCCCAGTGACCCATATCTATTTCCTTGCCCTGATATGTTATAACGGTGCTGCCGCATACGTTAAGCGCTATTTGCTTGTTCATTTCCTCTACCAGGTCCATTATACCGTGAAAATCGGTAAACGCCTGATACAGCTCTACCGTTGTAAATTCGGGGTTGTGCTTTGTGTCCATACCCTCGTTGCGGAAAATGCGCCCCACCTCGTAAACGCGGTGCATACCACCCACTATAAGCCTTTTTAGGTAAAGCTCGGTTTCAATGCGCAGGTACATATCCATATCCAGCGTATTGTGGTGGGTTTTAAAGGGGCGCGCCGCAGCGCCTATTTCAAGCGGCAGGAGTATGGGTGTATCAACCTCGGTAAAGCCCCTTGCATCAAGAAAAGCGCGTATTTCCTTCATTATTTGCGAGCGCTTGTAAAACGTGTCCTTAACCTCGGGATTTACTATAAGGTCAACATAGCGCTGGCGGTACCTTGTGTCGGTATCCTTTAAGCCGTGGAACTTTTCAGGCAGCGGCAGTAAAGACTTTGAAAGCAGCGAAATATTCGTTGAATGAACCGAAATTTCGCCTGTCTGGGTTTTGAAAACAAAGCCCTCAACACCGATAATATCGCCTATATCCCACTTTTTAAACGCGGCGTATTCTTCCTCGCCCACGTCGTCACGGCGAACATAAAGCTGAATTTTACCGCTGCAATCGGCAAGACCCACAAAGCTTGCCTTGCCCATTATTCTGCGCGACATAATTCTGCCGGCAATTTTTACGGTTTTGCCCTCAAACCCGTCATAATTATTCTTTATTGTTTCGGAATCGGAATCAAAATCGTATTTTGTAACCGTGTACGGGTCATTCCCCGCCGACTTTAAAGCGGCGAGCTTTTCACGCCTTAATCTCAATATTTCGTTAAGGTCCTGCTCGGTATTAGCGGTGTTGTTCTGCGCCATAAGCTACTCCTTTTCTGCCGCGGCAGCGGCGAATATTATACACTCTTTTACTTTGAAATGCTTAAAATTTTAAGCTTAAATTCTCCGCCGGGGGCTTCAACTATAACCTCTTCGCCGATTTTCTTGCCAAGCAATGCCTTGCCCACGGGGGATTCATCGGATATTTTGCCGTTGCGGGGGTCTGCCTCGGTTGAGCCGACAACGCGGTATTCACATTCGTCACCGTATTCCTCATCCAGCACCTTTACCGTAACGCCTACAACAACGGATTTTGCGTTGCCCTTAACGTCTTCAATTATCTCAACATTTTTGAGCATAGCCTCAATTTCAACTATACGCGCCTCAATTTTCGCCTGCTCGTTTTTCGCCTCGTCGTATTCGCTGTTTTCGGAAAGGTCGCCGTAGCCGCGGGCAACCTTTATTTTTTCGGCTATATCCGCTCTGCCTTCCGTTTTAAGATATTCAAGCTCGTCTTCAAGCTTTTTCAGTCCGTCATCGGTAATTTTAATTACTTTTGCCATAAGAAAACCACCTTATATTATAATAAACGGATTCTGTTCTACAGAAATCCATATAAACATTATTATATAATTACTGCCCGATTATGTCAAGAAATTTCAATTTACAGCCCGTGATTTTTTTATTTACCGCCGAAAAATAAGGCTGATGTAAAAAATTGTGAGCGCTTTAGTGTTGACGTGGGGTTCATAAGGTTGTATAATATAAAGCAAATAACTTGGACGCGGTGATTTTAAATGAGCAAATTTAAAAACTCTTTTTTCGGTGGTTACAACAAAGCTGACGTAAATGCCGAAATATCGGCGCTTAATAAAAAAATTGAAGAATCGGAAGCAGAAAAAAAGCGCCTTATGCACGAAGCGGAAAGCGCAGAAAGCCGTGTTTCGGAGCTTGAAAAGCAAATTTCAGAGCTTATTTCCGCAAATGAAGGCTTTAAAACCGAAAAACAGGAAAATGACAAAATTTACGGTGATATTGCAAAAATATATAAACGCGCCTACGGTGCGGGGCGGGAAATTGTATGCGATTCGCGTGAAACAGCCGCTGAGCTTCTGAAAAAAATAGAAAAGCATTTTGACGATACTATGAGCGAGACCGCCGGTATGATTGACGAATACGAGACTATACAGCGCGATATAGCGGATATTTTCTCACGCCTTAATGAGAAATTAAGCTACACTGCCGACTCTGCCGCCGCAATGCTTGATAAGGCGAAAGCCTTTGCGGAAATTTACGGGAGCATTAAAGGCACGGTGGAAAAATCAGCTGAAAACACCGAAAGGCTTTTAGCGGAATATGACACTGCCGCAGCCGAATTTACAGTGCAGGATTCACCGACTGAAAATGTGCATAATACGGCAGAAAAAGCAGAAAGTCAACCCGAACCCGTTGAAAGTGAAAATAAAACCTATACGGTAAAGCCGCACCTTGTAACCACCGCCGCTGCCGACAGCACCGTTTCAGAAGTGCCGACCGAGCAGGCTGAGGAAAAGGTTGAAGAAAAAGCCGAAGAAAAACCCGAAAACGACAAAAACAACAGCTTTACCCAATTCGGAAGAAAAAGCAAAATTTCCGCCGAGGACAGAAGCGAGCTTTTGCGTAAGGCTCTGCTGAAAAACGGCGGCAACTGATTGTTCCCCGCCGAATTAAAAAAGGCAGCTATTCAGGTGCTTGACAAGCCGAAAAAATATGCTATAATAAAAACAGAAAGGCAACCGATAGACGGTTAGCCCCAAGATAGTTTAAAAAGATTTAAACCGCATTGTTGGAAGCAGGGCGGTTTATTTCTTTTTTATTGCAATTATGTAACCTGTTGCAAATATCAAAATTAAAATGATAAATACATAGTAATCCATAAGCAACACCCCCTAAAAGGGGCGCGGGTCTCCTGTGGAGACCTCTGCGCAGCAGAAGCGCCGACCGAGGCGGCAGCCGAGACAGACTTAACCGCCTACCGTTGTAGGTTGCCTTTAAGGGTGATTACTCACCGACTTTATTTTACACAATTCCCGATTACTTGTCAATTAAAATCGGAAAAGTTATAAAGTCGCAATTTTCATTTCCCGCTCTTGACAAATTGAGGAAACGGTGTTAAAATACCAATATAAGTTAAATGCTACGAAGGAATTATTTTTTACTTTCGGCGGTTTTAAGAGAGTCGGCGGTTGGTGCAAGTCCGATACGGCAGGGTAAAAAAGTCTCGTTCCCGAGCAGAGCGGCGGAACCTTTAGTATGCCGCTACGGCAGTGCACCGTTATCAGGGCAGAAGGCTTGTTGGAGCCTTACGGAGTGACCGTTTTATAAAAACGGTAATCAGGGTGGTACCGCGAAAGATATTTCGTCCCTGAGATTGCGGCAAAGCAATCTCGGGGCTTTTTTTATGCCATTGTTTCCAACAAAAAACAAGAAAGAGTGATAGGTTATGAAAAACATTAAAATCTGCGACAGAACGCTCTGCGCGGCAGGCGCGCACTTCAGCTTTAAGGAAAAAATTGAAATTGCGCGTCAGCTTGAAAGGCTTAACGTTAATGCGGTAGAGCTGCCCGAAATTGAAAACGCCAAGACCGACACCCTGCTTGTGCGCACGGTGGCGTCGTTTGTTAAAAACAGCGTGTTATCGGTTTGCGGCGGCAAAACGCGCGAGAGCATTGATTTGGCCGCCGACGCGCTGCGTACCGCCGCAAAGCCGCGTATTCGCATTGAGCTGCCGCTTTCCACCGTGGGAATGGAATATATATGTCACAAAAAAGCGCCTAAAATGGGCGAGTTTATAACCGGGCTTGTAAGCTATGCAAAGGAAAAATGCAGCGATACTGAGTTTTGCGCTATGGACGCAACGCGTGCGGACAGGGCTTTTCTTTACGAAATGATTGATACGGCAATAGCGGCGGGCGCGGGAATTATTACAATAAGCGACGACGCAGCGGAGCAAATGCCCGATGAGTTTGCCGCATTTATTGCGGAAATTGCCGCGCATATAGGCGGCAAAGCCGAAATTTCGGTTATGTGCAGCGATAAAAACGGGCTGGCTTCTGCCTCTTCCGTTATGGCGGTAAAGCAGGGGGCAGGCAGCGTTAAAACCGCCGTTTCGGGCGATATTACCTCGCTTGAGGGCTTTGCCGCAATGATAAAGAACTGCGGCGATACCTGCGGATTTTCTTCAGGCATTAAGAATACCGAGCTTAACAGGATTGTAAAGCAGATTGTAAGAATTACAGGCGGCAAAACCGATACCGCAACCCCCGTAGCAGCAGAGCAAAGCGGAATTACACTTGACGGCAGCGACGGAAAGGACGCGGTTGTTTCTGCCGCGGCATCTCTTGGATACGATTTATCGGACGAGGACGCCGAAAAGGTTTACGAAGAGTTCCGCCGAGTGGCGGCTAAAAAGCGGGGAGGTGCTAAAGAGCTTGAGGTTATTATTACAAGCACAGCCATGCAGGCGCCGCCCACCTACACGCTTGTGAATTATGTTATAAACAACGGTAATATAATTTCCGCCTCGGCTCAGGTAACGCTTGAGCGCGACGGTAAGCGGACTACAGGCATAAGCATAGGCGACGGACCTATTGACGCGGCGTTTTTGGCGCTGGAGCAGATTATAGGCAGCCGCTATGAGCTTGAGGATTTTAAAATTGAGACCGTAACCGAGGGTAAAGAGTCGATAGGCAGCGCGCTTGTAAAACTTAGATTCGGCGGCAAGCTTTATTCGGGCAACGGCATTTCAACCGATATTATAGGCGCGAGCATAAGGGCGTACATAAACGCCGTTAATAAGATAGTTTACGGGGAGGCTTGAAAATTATGAAGTTATCGTTTTCTACAAGGGGCTGGCATAACAAAAGCTTTGAAGAATTTTGCAATATTGCAAGGGAGCTTAAATTCGGCGGTATTGAGCTGCACAATATAAACGGAGAATTATTTAAAAATAAGGACGGCGCGTTTCACGGCTACGCCGCCGCGGCGACGGTAAGGCGGCTTTACGAAATGAAGCTGGAGCTGCCGTGTATAGACGTAATTTCCGATATAAGCGAGGATGCCGCTATAGCGGAAACCGAGAGCTGCATTAAAATTGCTAAAGATCTGCACATACCGAATATACGCATAAAATCCGCCGAGTGCGATAATGACACCGCAAAAAAATTTATAACCGCGGTTTTGCCGCAGGCGGAAAAAGCGGGTGTTACGCTGGTAATTGAAACCTCGGGCGCGTTTTGCAGCACCGCCGCGCTCAGAGAACTGCTTGACAGCTTTGCAAGCGATAATTTAGCCGCTCTTTGGGATATGTATTCAACATTTTTCAAGGCGGGCGAGCAGCCCGAAGAAACCATTAAAAATTTGGGCGCGTATGTAAAGCACGTTCATATAAAGGACTTTGACGGCGAGGGCTTTTGCCTTATAGGCGAGGGCAAGCTGCCGGTGGGGGATATGATGTCCGCCCTGCGCTCGGTTAATTACGACGGCTTTATTTCGCTTGAATGGGACCCCGCGTGGTGCGAGGGGCTTGACGACAGCGAGATAATATTCTCCCACTTTGTAAACTTTATAAGCCAGTTCGGCGATACTTCAAAGGCAGAATCCGCCCTTTATTACAACCGCGCCCACACAGGAAAATACGTTTGGAAGAAAAATCTGCTTATAGACGAAACCTTTTCGCAGGTGCTTGACAGAATGGTGGAGGAATTTCCCGACCAATACGCCTTTAAATACACCACGCTTGATTACACAAGAACCTACAGCGAATTTCGCGACGATGTGGACGAATTCTGCCGTTCGCTTATAGCCTTGGGGGTAAAGGCAGGCTCGCACGTGGCGGTTTGGGCTACCAATATTCCGCAGTGGTATATCGCTTTTTGGGCAGTCACCAAAATAGGCGCGGTGCTGGTTTCAATGAACACCGCCTACAAAATTCACGAGGCGGAGTATCTTTTAAAGCAATCCGATACCCACACCCTTATTATGATAGACGGCTACCGCGATTCAAATTATTCAGAGACTATGACAGAGCTGTGCCCCGAGCTTGAAAGCAAAAAAGCGGGCGAGCCGCTGCACGCAAAGCGCCTGCCGTTTTTGCGCAATATTATAACCGTAGGGTTTAAGCAAAAGGGCTGCCTTACCTGGGAAGACGCTATTGAGCGCGGAAAGACAGTGCCGACAGCCGAGGTTTACCGTATGGCGGCGGCAGTAGATAAAGACGACGTTTGCAATATGCAGTATACCTCGGGTACAACGGGCTTTCCCAAGGGCGTTATGCTTACGCACTACAATGTTGTAAACAACGGCAAGTGCATAGGCGACTGTATGGAATTATCCACTGCCGACAGGCTTATGATTCAGGTGCCTATGTTCCACTGTTTCGGAATGGTGCTTGCCATGACCGCGAGTATGACCCACGGCACAACGATTTATCCGCTCCCCTATTTCTCACCCAAGCCCGCGCTTGCCTGCATAAATTCCGAGCATATAACCGCATTTCACGGCGTTCCCACAATGTTTATTGCAATGCTTGAAAACCCCGATTTTGCAAAGACCGATTTTTCATATATGCGCACAGGCATTATGGCAGGCAGCCCCTGCCCCATTTCGGTAATGCAGGACGTTGTGGACAAAATGAATATGAAAGAAATTGTTATAACCTACGGTCAGACAGAGGCGTCGCCCGGCTGCACAATGAGCTCTATTTACGATACTATTGAGCAGCGCGTGGGCACCGTGGGTAAGGCTTTGCCCGAAATTGAGTGCAAAATTATTGACCCCGAAACCGGCGAGGAGTGCCCCGACGGCGAAAACGGCGAGTTTGTGGCGCGCGGCTATAATATAATGAAGGGCTACTACAAAATGCCCAAAGCCACCGCAAGCGCCATTGATAAGGACGGCTGGCTGCACACGGGTGACCTTGCCTGCCGCACGCCGGACGGTTATTTCAGAATTACGGGCAGACTTAAGGATATGATAATAAGAGGCGGCGAAAATATTTACCCGAAAGAAATTGAGGAATTTATTTACACCCACCCGAAGGTTAAGGACGTTCAGGTAATAGGCGTGCCGGACGAGCAGTACGGCGAGGAAATAATGGCTTGTGTTATTTTAAAAGAGGGGGAGACTATGACCGAGGCCGAAATGAAAGAGTTTATAAACGCTCATATGGCGCGGCATAAGGTGCCGAGATATATCGACTTTGTGGATAGCTTCCCGATGAACGTTGCGGGCAAAATATTAAAATACAAAATGCGCGAGGACGCGGTTAAAAAATTAGGCCTACAAAAGGCGGATAAGGTGGTAACGGCATAAATGGTGGAAAATAAATACTTTGTAACCGACGCGCACTGCCACATCTACCCCGAAAAAATAGCCTCGCGCGCGGTTGCGGGAACCGATAATTTTTATCACGAACATTCGGTAGGCTCGGGCACCGTAGATGGGCTTACGGAAATGGGCGATAAGGCGGGAATAGACCGCTATATCGTCCAGTCGGTAGCCACAACACCGCACCAGGTTAAAAGCATTAACGAATTTATTGCGGGCGAGGTTAAAAAGCACCCGGGCAGGCTTGTGGGGCTTGGCACTCTGCACCCCGACAGCGCCGATATTAAGGGCGATGTTGAGCATTTAATGTCAATGGGGCTTCGCGGCGTAAAATTACACCCCGATATTCAAGCGTTTAAAATAGACGATTACCGCTGCCTTAAAATTTACGAGCTGTGCGAGGAAAACCGCCTGCCCATACTTATGCACGCAGGTGACAGCCGCTACGATTACTCAAACCCAAACCGCCTTTTGCCCGTGCTTAAAATTTACACCGAGCTTACAGTTATAGGCGCGCACTTCGGCGGCTGGTCTATATGGGAAGAAGCAAGCAAAAAGCTATGCGGCACGCCTAATTTGTATGTTGACTGTTCCTCTGCTTTTCCTTACCTTAAAAAGGAGACCGCAAAGGAAATTATACGCCGCTACGGAGCGGACAGGGTGCTCTTCGGCAGCGATTACCCCATGTGGTCGCCCGAAAAGGAGCTTGAATACTTTTTATCTCTAAGCCTTGACGAAAACGAAATAAAGAGTATACTTAATATAAATGCTTGTAAAATTTTTAATTTGGAGTGATTACGGTGAACAGAGATACTATATGCGTACAGGGCGGTTACACCCCCAAAAACGGCGAACCGAGACAGGTGCCGATTATTCAAAGCACAACCTTTAAATACAGCACAAGCGAGGATATGGGCAGGCTTTTCGATTTAGAGGCGAGCGGATATTTCTATTCGCGCCTGCAAAACCCCACCTGCGATACCGTAGCCGCCAAAATTTGCGAGCTTGAGGGCGGCACTGCGGCAATGCTTACATCGTCCGGTCAGGCAGCCTCATTTTACGCCGTGTTTAACATTGCGTCCTGCGGCGACCATATTGTTTCCTCATCCTCTATTTACGGCGGTACATACAACCTTTTCGCCGTTACAATGAAAAGAATGGGAATAGATTTCACCTTTGTTTCCCCCGATTGCACCAAAGAGGAGCTTGACGCGGCTTTCCGCCCCAACACAAAGGCGGTATTCGGCGAGACGGTTGCAAACCCCGCGCTTACCGTGCTTGATTTTGAAAAGTTTGCCGCCGCTGCGCACAGCCACGGCGTTCCGCTTATAGTGGATAACACCTTTGCAACGCCCGTCAACTGCCGCCCCTTTGAGTGGGGAGCGGATATTGTGACCCATTCCACCACAAAGTATATGGACGGTCACGGCGCGGCGGTAGGCGGCTGCATTGTGGATTCGGGCAAGTTTGACTGGACACGCTACCCCGATAAATACCCCGGGCTTTGCACGCCTGATGAAAGCTACCACGGCGTTACATATACCGAGCGTTTCGGCATAGGCGGCGCGTATATTACAAAAGCTACCGTGCAACTTATGCGCGATTTCGGCTCGGTTCAGTCGCCGCAAAGCGCGTTTATTTTGAATTTGGGGCTTGAAAGCCTGCATGTCAGAATGGCGCGGCACTGCGAAAACGCGCTTGCCGTGGCAAAAGCGCTTAAAAACGATGACCGCGTGGCATACGTTATATATCCCGGGCTTGAGGGCGATAAATACTACAGCCTTGCAAAAAAATATATGCCGAACGGCACAACAGGTGTTGTAAGCTTCGGCTTAAAGGGCGGCAGAAAAGCCGCCGAGGGCTTTATGAAGGGGCTTAAAATCGCCGCGATTGAAACCCACGTTGCCGACGCGCGCACCTGCTGCCTGCACCCCGCAAGCAGCACCCACCGCCAGATGACCGACGAGGAGCTTGCCGCCGCGGGAGTACCCGCCGACCTCGTGCGTTTTTCGTGCGGGCTTGAAAGCGCGGAAGACCTTATTAACGATATTAAACAGGCGCTTGACGGCGCAGAGGGCAGGTAAAATATGCCGATAAAAATACCGAACGATCTGCCCGCGGTTAAAACGCTAAACGATGAAAATATATTCGTTATGACCGAAACGCGGGCCATCACGCAGGATATTCGTCCGCTAAAAATACTGCTTTTAAACCTTATGCCTAAAAAGATTGAGACCGAAACGCAGATTTCCCGTCTGCTCGGAAACTCGCCTTTACATGTTGACCTTGAATTTCTGCATACAAAAAGCCATATTTCCAAAAACACCTCAGCAGAACACCTTTTTACGTTTTACAAAACCTTTGAGGATGTTCGCGACCGCACATTTGACGGCATGATAATAACCGGCGCGCCGGTTGAAAAGCTGCCGTTTGAAGTGATAAAAGTCACAGAAGGGGAGATCATAAGCATTGACAAGCGTGGACATTTTGAGAAAAGCAGCTTTGTACCGAACGAATTTTGCTATGGTTGGAACTATTAC
>OGNF01003496.1_pt1 | contig 10378 bp, 13 predicted proteins | sample 1573321 | NCBI WGS metagenome assembly OGNF01 (sample SAMEA2581911, study PRJEB24529) | metagenome | biome: Human gut stool | place: China | collected 2011
ATCACCAGTAAATATGCGCCTTTCCGCGTTTGCGGAAGGGCGTTTTTTATTGCTTTTTTCGCGTCAAGACCAAATTCAAGACTAAATCGCTAAGTAAAGAAAAATCCGTCAGAGCGTTTTTCGGACTCTGACGGATTTTTTTGATTATATATTTTTTAAGTCAAAATACGGTTCTTGTAAATTACCATTGAACAACTCGATTAAAACTTCTAATATTTTTTGTTTATTAAAATTTTTTGTTTCAGCATTAGGGAAATGTAGTAAATATCCATATAATCCTATAAGTGTTAGGATGTTAGCTCTTGTAGGAAGCGTATAATTTTTTATACGTTGTTCTTCGATGTAATATTTTGGTGGTATTAAAATACCAATTCCAACGCCTAAATTTTTAGCTCCATTAATAGTTGCTTCAGTTTCATAATGCAATAAAATGTCACTACTATATGGAGAGTTTGAAATACCTGTAAGCCAATCTATTGATACAGCATAGACATTGGATATTATTAATATTTTACTTAGAGGTGGGTCTATTTCGTTTTTTTCGTATCTTTGGTAATTACGAGGCTGCATGTTAAGTATATTGGCAAAATCTTTCACTGGAATATTATGTAATAGCCTAAGTTTTTTTAATTTATCTCCTAAAGATAACATAATAAACTCCTTATACCAATTGACAAGACATTAAATGTCTGATATTATATATACAAATAGGACATTTAATGTCTTGTTTGTATATATAATATCAATAATTTAATTATATCAAAAAAAGAGGTGATATAAAAGATGGCACGCCGCAGAATGTTTAGCTTGGATGTAATAGATAATGATATATTTCAGGACTTGCCAAAGACAACAAAATATTTATATTTTGAGCTTGGTATGAGAGCTGATGATGATGGTTTTATTGGCAATCCAAAGCGACTGTTACGTATGCTGGGTTGCGATGATGATGACCTGCGACTATTGATAGCAAAGGGCTATATACTATCATTTGATGATGGCATTATCGTTATTCGTGATTGGCATATACATAACCAATTACGCCAAGACCGACATAAGCCTACCATGTATACCGATTGCCTAATACAACTGGAATTGAATACGAAAAAGCAGTACATCTTATTAAATGATGATGGCAACCAAATGGCAACCAACGGTAAACCCAGGTTAGATAAGATAAGAAAAGATGAGAATAGTAATAATATAAATAACGATAGTACTTATATAGACCAGTCAGTCAGAGATGTGGAAAACTATCCATGTGTGGATAAATCTCTGATAAAAGAGGTCTTATCGCAAACCGACCCTAATAGCGCGCATTATAAAAAATTATTCGAAAAATATGGAGGTTAAAAAAATGAAAGAGCGTAAATTTTTTACAGTATCGCAGCTTGTCGCATATTTGGGAGATGGAGTTATCAGTCGAGGGACAATATACTTGATGATAAAAAAGGGGGAAATACCAACAGTACGTATCGGTGAGCGTATCCTTATTCCTGTGAGTTGGGTTGACCAATTTATCAATAATGCGAATGATGTTGTATCAGCAAAAATAAAGGCAGCTAACGCATAATGGCACGCCGGGCATGGGGTGAAGGTTCCACCTTTTATGACAATACCAATAAATGTTGGACATGGCGAGGTACGTACATAGTAAACGGAATTAAAAAGCCAAAAACATTAACGGCAAAACGGCAAATTGACCTTAAAAAGAAAGTTGACCGATTTAAGCTGATGGTTGACGAGGGTTATTTTGCCGATGATAACATTAATCTTAAAACATGGATAGAAATGTGGCTTGATGTTATTATAAAGCCAAGCGTAAAAAAGAAAACGCTGGACAATTATGCCGACCGTTTACGTTACGTAATTGCTAAATTCGGCGAGCGAAAATTAAAAACTTTAGCCCCATTAGAATTGCAAAATTTTTTCAATGAACTTCGTCTAACAGGCGGCAAAAAACAGCAAGGCCTTGCTGCCGAAAGCGTAAATTGCTGCCGCAGATACTTAAAGAGCTGCCTTGATTCTGCCATCCAAAATGGACTTTTAAAAACAAATCCGGTTGTCGGCACAAAGCCGCAACGAAAGACTAAAAGTGAAATGGTGGTAATGGATGACTTTGAGGTTCAGCACTTTTTGGAAATTATCAAACAGGGCGATTATATTTATGCTGGGGCAAAAAGCCCACGTTATATTCGCCGGGACGAAGGAACCGAATATTACATTCAATGTTTTTATAATTTGTGCAATTTGGCGTTTGCAAGCGGAATGCGCATCGGCGAACTGCGCGGTTTGTCATGGTCATGTGTTAACTTTAAAAAGAAGTATGTGGAAGTCAAAAATCAAATCGTAAAAACTGCGGATGATGATATTTGGGACGAGCCAAAAACGGAAAAATCTAAACGCAAAATTGCTATTGATGATAACACTCTAAACGAGCTGAAAATTTATAAAAATTATCAGCTCGCGTATGAAGCAATGCTCGGAGATAAGTTCAATAACGAATTTAATCTTTGTTTTACGAATACATGGGGCAAGCCTTTTGATTTAAGCAATTTTCGTGATAGATATTTTCGGAAAATGCTTTTGGCTGCCGAAGTTAAAGACGGATTTACTCCGCATTGTATGCGCCATACTCATGCTACTTTGCTATTAAAACATGGGGTTAATATCAAAGTTGTATCGGAGCGTTTGGGTCACAGCAACGTAACCGTAACATTAAACATTTATGCTCATGTTTTGGAGAGTATGGAAGAAACAGCACCATCCACTTGGGCGCAAATAATGCGCGGAATAGAGAAAACAGAAGAAAATTTGTAAAATTGATAAAGTATTGTTATAATGTAAAATGTAATTTATAAATACCTACTATTGTAGGCGTCTCTGAAAAATAACTTTTAATGATTAAAAAAAGTGAGACTATCGTTTAATTAAGGGTTAAGTGTAACCTGATTGCGGTAGTCTCTTTTTTTATGCCAGTCCTCGATATTTTATCGAGGCGCACTTAAGGGTTTTGAGCCTTGCACTAAAACCCGTGCTTCACGGCTTACGCCGTTTTAGCTTTACCTTTTACAAAAATGTAAAATCGAAATCGTCACATTCGTTCCTGCTGCGCCAATGGCGCAATATTAAAAATACAAACCAACAAAGTAAAATGAAAGGAGGGAGATGCAAAAATGGCAACATATCATTGCTCAATTAAAAATGGTAAATCAGATAACGGCAAAGCACACTGCGATTATATTTTGCGCCAGGGTAGCTATGCGAACGGAACTAAAAAAGAAGAATTAGTATACAAACAATTCGGCAATCTACCATCATGGGCTGCATCTCCTTCCGATTTTTTTGAGCGCGCTGATTTATATGAACGCAAGAATGGCAATGTCTATACCGAATTTGAAATCGCGTTGCCGAATGAGCTCTCGTTAGAAGAAAATATAAAATTAGTGCAGCGCTTTGTTGAGGAAAATGTTGGCAATAATAAAGTTTACTGCTTCGCTATCCACGAAAAAAATGCAACACTTGATGAAAAGAACAGACAGCCGCATGCACATATTATGTTTTCTGAACGTATCATTGAAAACAAACAAAATATAAAACCGGATTATCAATTTTTCAAAAAATACAATGTAAAAAATCCGGAGTGGGGCGGCTATAAAAAAGATGACCGTTTTACAAAATCACTTGCAGTCGGCTCGCAAAATACTTTAAAAGTTAGAGTGAGTTTAGAGAAAATAGTCAATGAAACTTACGAAAAAAATGGTTTAGATGTTCGTGTGTCCTGTAAATCTTTAAAGGATTTACGGGTCGAAGCCATGCTAAAAAATGACAAAGACCAATTCGATTATTACGACCGTCCGGCGCAAAATCATCTGGGACCAAAACTGGCAAACCAAATGAAAAAACAAATGAAGAAACTGGATTTTAAATTTGAACATTTATCAGATAAAGCACGTTTATATGTGCTGTCAAAAGAAATAAAAACTACTTGTGAAGAAATAAAGAAATACCAAAATGTAATTAAGGAACTGCGCAAACTTGAAGCCTAGGAAAAATTAAATTTGGTAAATTTAAAAGCAGACCTTTCTGGAAAAACCGTGGAAGAAATTACCCTGGACGGCAAAAAATTTGCAGACCGTCTTTATTCTTCTGCATTTGTAATCGGTAAAAAGGTTAAAGAAAACAATCAGAGCATACAGCTTACACAAAAATTAATTTTAACTGATGACCGTATTCACAAAATTGCATTGTCTGTTTATACAAAAGGGCAGAGCAAACGGTTAGATAAAGAAAAGAGGAAAGTGGCAGAGCTACGTAAAAAATTTGACGCGGCCTTTGATGCTTTTGCCCAAAAACCGATGCCGAAATGGCACGAACTTCATTATAAATGTGATTATAATGAAGAAAAAAACAAGTTGCTTAAATGTCAAAATGATGTGCTGGAAAAAGAAAAAAATTTGGCAGAAAAACTGGAAATTTACGAGCGTGAAATTCAGAAGCCGGAACATATTGCCGGCATAAAAGAGATGGAAACTGCGCTTAAAAATAAAAACGAAGCGCGCAAAGAATACCTTAAACAGCTTAAAGAGTCTAACCGCAATTTGAAATATCTGGGCAGACAATTCCTTGGTTTAAGTCAAAAAATTATGCCGCAGTTCAGTTATAAGGTAGATAAAGAGGCAGCCGGATTTATTAAAAAATCTAACCTGGCGAACCAGGACAGGCGCGACCCGACATTACAAGAAAAGCTCGAAAGCAGCTTGAACAAGCTGAAAGCAGCGGTAAATAAAACACGCGACGAGCGGGTTAAAGGTGGCATGAGAGCCGACTTAAACGTTGATGTAAGGGATAATGGCATGGAAATATAAATGTAAAACAATTTTGTGGTTTGGTTATTATCTGTAAAAAGGTAACAAAAAAGCCCTGATACCTTTAAGAACAGGAAAACGGTATCAGAGCCTTAACCCTAAACAGATTATACAGCACAAATTATATGCAGTCAAACTTTTTATTATGTTGCTATTTTAGCGAAAGCAATAGCACAAACTCTTAAAAAAATAAAGTTTATGCTATTGAAAGCACAAACTTTGAAAAAAGCTATATCATAAAAACATAAATTAGTTATTGGGTGGAAAACCCAAATACTTTTGGCGCAAATAATCTGCTTGTTCCTTGCTTATACTACCATCATAGTAGGCAGAATTTATAGAGCCGTAAACTTCATCAAGCAGGCAATCAACATACAATACCTGTTTTTTCTTGCCTTCAAGTAAAGCATCTATGTCATGCTGTAAAAACGGAGGTAAATTGCTTTCCCAGTATTTTTCAAATATTTTAGTATCGCCGTTTTCAATCTTGATAATCTTTTCTCTAATTTTATTTATTTTGTTTTGCTTCTGATGTTCATCCATTTTCATCACCGGTATATTTATTATTTAGGTTTTCGTAAATTAAAATGCCGTCTTTTTTTATGCCTTTGACTAAGAAATAATCTAATTCCTGTTTTCCAACAGGCTCTAAAACAATATCAACTTCTTTATGCAAGGCTTCCTGCAAATCTGAAAACAGGCCGCCTAATTGAAATAAAGTCCTTAGTTTACCGCGTTTAACATAAAAATCATAATCGCTGTTAGGCTTTGCGTCACCGCGCGCCTGCGAGCCAAAAAGATAAACGGCTTCAAGCCCATATTTATCGGCGATTGGGGCTATAATTTGTTTTAATTCTTCCAAATCGAATGTTTTATTATATTTATCTGAACTTAATTCTGCCTGTACATATTCCATGATAACTTTTCTTATATATTCCTCTACGTTTAACTTATTTAATTCAGCAGCATATTCTACGAGTTTTGCTTCACGTTTGGTAAAATTTATAGTTACTTCCATTGCCTTCACCTGCCTGTAAATACTGTTTTGCAGAGTATCGTTAAATATATTATACTAAAGTTGGCAGTTGATTTATAGGAGTTTTATTATGGCTATTTATATTACAGGCGATATACACGGAAAGCCGGAGCGGTTAAGCAACAAAAGATTAAAGCTTTTTGGTTTGGAACTTAATAACTGGGATATAGTAATTGTCTGCGGTGATTTTGGCATTCTGTGGAATGAAAATGATAAATACTGGCTGAACTGGCTGGCAGAAAAACCATTTACAACACTTTTTGTAGACGGCAACCACGAAAATTACGATTTATTGTACAGCTATCCTGTTGAAAATTTATTCGGCGGTAAAGTCCATAAGATTAAAGATAATATATTCCACCTTATGCGCGGCGAAGTTTTTAACATTGATGGCCTGACATTTTTTGCTTTTGGTGGAGCAACTTCGACCGATAAAGCTGGGCGTATCGAGCATATTTCATGGTAGCCGCAGGAAAATTTCTGCCTGGCAGAATTTGATAATGCTGCCATGAATTTAGAAAAAGTAAATTTTAAAGTTGATTACGTTATTACCCATACGGCACCAATACGCTTTTTAGAAAAAGTGCCTGACGCTGCCAGCAGAGCGGCGGAATGCAAAACATCCATAATGCTTTCGGAACTGGAACCGCTTATTGAGTACAAGCACTGGTTCTTTGGGCATTTCCACACGGATTATCACCGTAAAGAATCGGTGTGCAGCTGGATGTATAAAGAGTTGCTGCCTTTAAACAGTGAAAGGGCTGTGTATTGGAGCATAGACCCGTCATGTTATGGCGAAACAATAAATTTTTATAAACCGTTTGATGAATGTACCGCAAAAAAAATACTTCTACGGACAGGGCGAAAAAAGCAATTTGTGGTACAGAATTTGCTGCAAAGAAAAGGCTGCTGTCAATAAAGGTGAAACAAAGCAGTATTACAGCAATTTTATAATAAGGCCTATGAACAGGCAGTTAGAAGAAATATTAGGCGAATAAGCCGGTGATAACATGAAACAAACAGTAGAAATGGAAAAATGGCTTGCAAAACGCAGGGAAATTCTACAAAATACTAAGCCGGAATACCGGCCGCGCACAATGGAACGCCCTTTAAAATTCCGTTCAGCGGAAAAACGGCGTGCTTTGGCGAAGGCTTGCAAACGTGCGTGGGACGATGCTGTTAAAAGCGGCAAAATAGTTAAATCCGGAAACACATATAAAATAAATGATTTGCAGAACACGGCTGATGAATATTTAGCGGTAGCAGCGCAATTAAGTGCTGAAAGCGGCAGCAATATTGTTATTGCTGGCAGCTCTGCCGTTAGATTTTACAGTGCAAACAGTTATTTAAACACTACACTTGAACTATTTGCCGAAAATACGGAAACGGTATCAGCCGCTCTGAAAAGAGCCGGTTTTAAAAATGATGCAAAAGGCTGCTGGAACAGTGATAATTCTGTTATACAAATCTGCCTTATAGAACCTAAAAACGATAATCTGTATAAAGAAACAGATAAAATAATAACGCCTTTAGGAACCGTTCTTATAGCCAAAAAAGAAAATATTATATTACAGCGTATAATTGACGGCGTGGATTATGAAAACACTTCTGAATGGGCAGAATACCTGCTTTTTACCCATTTTGATGATATTGATATGGAGTATTTGCAGATGCAGGCCGATAAGTTTATGATTTGTTTGAGAGGTGAATAAAATGCTTGAAAAACTATATGAGGCAATAGAATATGCGGTTATTAACAATAAGCCAGTTAAATTTTTCGATGAAGATACAGAGAAATTACAGTTAAAAATGCTGCCGGGCCAGAGGCTGCTTATAACAAATTTATACTGGACAGACCAAAATAGAAATATCTATAATCCAATACTTGAAGCGCAATACAGAGCCGAACACAATATTGCTCAGCTATATGTAACAGGTAATATGGAGCTTAATAATACAACATCCGGAAGAACATGGATGTTTGTTAAAGAAAACCGTTACAAAAGAAATAAGAATATAAACGGAAACGAAGAAATAAAATTTGAGGAATTTAAGTATAAACCGGAAGATTTTCCGTACCCGCTTAACGAAGATATAGAAAAAGTTTATAAAGCATACCGTGAAAAAGATATGGATTATCTGGAATTATATGTTGGTAATATCTATTTAACATTAAAACACGCCGGAATAAACCGTGTTTTATCGGACGTGAAGGTTCACGAAATGCAGCAGTATTTTTGGTGGCTATTGGATAAACTAAAAAAGCAATAAATTTTTAAGAGGTATCATTATGGCTTTTACAGTCAGCGCATCACAGACATGTCAGGTACGTTCATCAATCAGAACTATAACTGAATTGCCATACCAAACGATGGCAGCCATTTTTAAAAACGAAATTCCATATAACGAGAAAGAACATAAACTTTTCTTTTTAGGATTTTTTGAAGAATGTTGGCCGGAGTTAATTAAACGTTTCATGGCAGAACAGGGTATTACAAGACAGCAAATTATAGATTTATTTTATAAATTACCACAATGGCGTGGTGAACTTTACAACTTTAGGGAAGCCTTAAAGAATGGAGAATTTTAAATAAAAGCATAGTAAGGATACTTCACCTTTTCTATAAACCGTGGTACAATGAGTTCACAGAAAAAGAAATTGCAGCTTCTTCAGGAAGCAAAGGAAAAGCCATGCTGGAGCAACAGCGTGGCTTTTTCGTTACTTATCAGCAATGATAATCTGCCCGTCTTTTTTTGTTGTCAAAATTAAAATTTTGTTTTAAAATTGCCGTATAAAACCTGTTAAATTAGTAAGGCATTAATTTATATACCAATCTGCAACAAAAAGCATACAGCGGCATTTACGGCGGCGTAATGGGTATATTCATTTAATAATATTAGTCTGCAAAAATATTAACTTTTGTAAACTAAATATATCATGTGTTGAACGCAGTGAAAACATAATAAAAACTACGGAGCAATTTAAACTCCGCAGTTTTATACCAACAGTTTAAATAACTTAATTATCTTCTAATAGCCAGTTAATTATGTTCAGTGCTTTAATGCCATTATAAGTAGTGTCGCCGTATATATCCATTGATAAAACAATTTTTTCGTAATTGTCGCGTATTTTTTCTAGGGGAGCTAATTCACGCTTGCGCACTTCTTCTCCTTGAAGGCTTTCTGTTACCTGAATATACAGTTTTTTATTATATTTCGTTGCTATAAAATCAACTTCGGAATTATCAACTTTGCCAACAGCCAAATCATAGCCGCGCCGCAAAAGCTCCAGATAAACAATGTTTTCTAAAATATGCCCTCTGTCTCTATCACGGTTGCCAAGCAAATAAGTTCTAAGCCCTGTATCAACAATGTAATATTTTCCAAGCGTCCTCAAAAATTCTTTGCCTTTAATGTCAAAACGTTTAATTTCATAGAAAAAGTAACTTTCGGTTAAAGTATTTACATAAGCTTGTACGGTATGAGTACTTGGCTTTCCTTTACGTGTTTCGTCAACTAACAATCCTTCGTTAAAAAGAGTGCCTGCCATAGATGTGGCAGAAATGCTGCTGCCAATGTTATCTGCTAGGAAAAGAATTATTTTTCTAAGTAGAGTCGCATCGGTAATACGCCTTTGCCCTCTGCGTTTTTCTCTTTCCAGTATATCTCTGATGACAACGGTAGAATAAATGCCGTCTAACAGTGCCATTGCCTTATTTTGGTCAAGGCCTATATCGGCAATGCCTGGCATACCGCCAAAAAGTAAGTAAGCATCAAACGCTTCTGCTGGTTCATATATAATACCGTTTTGGTCTTTAATGATTTTACGGTTTCCTCCAAAGACATTAGCAGTTTCTTCTATTTTAAAGCCGTGGAAATCAAGAAACTCGACAAAGGATAGTGGTAGCATTTTAATTTCCACGCTGCGGCCAGAAAGATATGTGGCATACTCTGATGAAAGAAGGTATGCATTAGAACCAGTTATGTAAATATCACAATCAAAATCTACACGAAATGAATTGACAGCATCTTCCCATCCTTCTATGCGCTGCAATTCGTCGAAAAAGAGATAGGTACGCTTGTTAGCATTAATGCGTTCTTTGACATAGCTGTAAAATTCTTGCGCTGTCATATTCTTAAATGCCATGGATTCAAAATTCATTGCCAATATTTGCTTATCTTCAATACCCTGTTCTTGTAAATGTTTAATCATCAGCTTTAGTAGGCTGGATTTACCACAGCGGCGGATACCGGTAATTATTTTTACCGGTTCAGTATCTTTAAAAGCGAGTAATTTATTTAAGTAATCAGTTCTGGGTTTTAAAGTTTGGTTGCTAATCATTTTCAACACCTACCTTGTGAAAATTATAGCATAAATTCATAAAAAAACAAAGTTTATGCTATGAATAGCATAAACTTTTCAGTCTGTCGAAAAAGACAGTTTCAGCAAAAGCTGAAGCTGTCTTTTCCTATC
>OGNF01003497.1_pt1 | contig 10373 bp, 10 predicted proteins | sample 1573321 | NCBI WGS metagenome assembly OGNF01 (sample SAMEA2581911, study PRJEB24529) | metagenome | biome: Human gut stool | place: China | collected 2011
CATAAACATAATTTAATTTATCTTTATCAAAAATAAATACTCCAGCACTTATAGGTATTTTTTTTCTTTTATCATTCATAACTATATCATATAGTTTATCACCAGTACATTCTTTTAAATACTTATTTCTATCTAAATAAATTATCGTAAGAAGACTTCTATCCCCTAAAAGATTGTTTAGATTTTTATAATATTCTAAAGATCTATCAAAGTGATTCTGTCTATTCGCAGTGCTTTGCATAACTTCTTTAAAATCACTAATATCATCATCATTACCTAGTATAACAAGTTCTAAAGGATACTTTTCATATTTTCTAATACATCTTCGGCATCTTTGATCCATACCTTTTTTAATATCTTCTATACTTCTATTAATATCCAAATAATAACTCCATCTAAGTTGTATCTCGTCCGTATAACCCGTAGTAAAACCATGATGTTTATAGCCTAACTTAATCAAATTATCTATAACTTGTCTATTACAAAAGTCTCCAATGACATTACCATAATTATCATGCTTTTGGTATTCAATAAAAGGATCTATCTTTAATACTACACCCTTCTTCTTTATCAAAAACTTCTTTATTTCCTTAGTAAAAAAACTAAGTAATTCAGTATCATTATAATCAAGTAATACCCCTCTTGGAGCATAATATAAATATTTATCTAAATATACTTTTTTACCAATTATTAAAGATATAGCTACTAATTTATTATCTCTTAACACTCCAACAAAATAATGTTTCCATCCCGTAAGTTCCTTTATTTTAGTCCAAGCATAACTTTGATAAAAACTACTACCAGGAAAATTATTACTTGCTTTTTCAAACTCACTACTTGAAAGTTCCACAAATTTCATATATTCACCTTCTATTTATAATAAAAAACTTATATCATAATTATACTAATTTTTTATTATTAATTTATTAATTAACCATTAAATAAATCTTAATATTTTCTTAAACTATTCATCTTTGATTGGTAAACTAACTTTAAATATTGTTTTATCTTTATCACTAGCCACTATTATCTTACCATCATGAAGTTCTACGATCTGCTTACTAATAGCAAGTCCAAGACCACTACCACCAGTCTTACTAGTTCTTGAAGTATCAAGTCTATAGAAATTTTCAAATATTCTATCAAGTTTATCTTTAGGTATCATTTTACCTCTATTTATTACCTCAATATTAACTTCATTATTACTTTTATACATTTTAATATCAATATCTGTATTTTCTTTACTGTAACTTATAGCATTCTTAACTAAATTATTAAATACTCTACTAAGTTTATCTGAATCAGCATATATAGTTATATTCTCACCACTAGTAAATTTAATACTTTTATTAAGTTCTTTTACCATAGGATAAAAGTCATCTATTATCTGTTCTATCATCATATTAAGATTTAATTCTTCTTTTTCAAGAATAATTTTCTCAGAATTAAATCTTGCTATATCAAATAATTCATTTATTAATTCTTCTAAACGATATGATTTATTTAAAGCAAGTTCAATATATTTTTTTCTTTGCTCTAAAGGCATATCTTCAATTTCATCTAAAAGAGATAAATAGCCAATAACAACAGTTAAAGGTGTCTTTATATCATGTGCTAGATAAACAATTAATTCATCTTTTTTCTTTTCATTTTCTTCAGCTGATTTTTTATTTTTAATGGACTCACTTCTAAAATGATTTAATTTAACTTCTAACTCCTTCATCTCTGGAGGTAAATCTATATACTCTTCACTTCCATCAAATAACTTTTCTGATGAATCAGATATTATATTTATATATGATGTCATATGTTTTATTTCTTTATATAGTAATATTAAAAATATTATTATGGCCAATGTGGCTACTACTATATATACTGTACCATTATAATATAATTTATTAAATGTCTCAATAGATCTATAATAACTAACTGAATCTATATCATATAACCACTGAAAATCAGATAGTTCAATTATTCTCTTTAAAAGGATAAAAAATACTGCAATAATTGTAAAACTAATAATCATTTTTCCTACTAGTGTCCAGAATCTCTTCTTAAATAAATCTTCTCTATTACTTTTCAATTTTATACCCCACTCCATAAATTGTTTTTATATACTTTGGTTTGCTATAAGTATCTTTCATCTTTTCTCTTATATGTCTAATATGAACCATTATTGTATTATTATCTTTTTCAAAATAATTTTCTTTCCAAACACTTGAAAATAGAACATCACTTTTTACAACACTTCCTCTATTCTCACAAAGAAGCCATAGTATAGCAAATTCTGTCTTAGTAAGTTCTATTTTTTCATTATTAAAAATAAATTCATGAGTATCGTTATTTATTACTATACCTCTAAAATCTATTATATTTTCTTCTTTAACATTATTATATTTTTGATATCTTCTTAGTTGAGCTTTTACTCTAGCCATAAGTTCTAATGGTTCAAACGGTTTAGTTACATAGTCATCTGCTCCTATTGAAAGACCATTTATTTTATCGATATCTTCTACTCTAGCGGTAGCAAATATGATAGGAAAATTATATTTTTTTCTAATAATACTACATAGTTTAAAACCATCTATCTCAGGCATCATAACATCTAATATAGCCAAATCTATCTTTAAATTGTCTATATCTCTTACTACATCAGTACTAGAGTAATATTTAATAACATTATAATTTTCATTCTTTAAATATACTTCCAAAAGATCTGCAATTGCTTTTTCATCTTCTACTATTAGAATATTTGTCATCTTACCACTTCCTAAATTATTATAGCATATTTTTATTTACAAAATCTTAATATTTTCTTAAATAACTAATATTTTAGTATATATTCTTTGCTTATATATAATAAATATGGTTGATATATTTATTTGAGACAATACTTTGGCTCAAATAAACACTCTAGAACCTTAGATCTAGAGTGATCATAATAAACTATACATTAATACTACGATATTCTTTAATACCCTTATTCATAAGAATATAATATAAAATAATAGTTACTAAAATAATAATAAGTACATGCGTGCTAAGTAATAAATAGATATTTAACTTATCATATAAAGCAAAGATACCAATTACTGAGATAATTATAATACCCATATTAATAAATACCGCTACCATACTACTCATACTCTGTTTAACTACTTCAGTATCATTTGAAGCATTCATCTTAGGATATTTCAAATTAATAACTAATCCTAAAATACTAGATAAAGTAATAGAACTAATACTCATACTAAATATTAATAATATATAAATAATATTAACTTTAAATATAATAAAGAATATTAATTCAGATATAATAACAAAAGGTAATTCAATAATATATGGATAAATTATCTTAGACTTTAAAATATCTTTTTCACTAATAGGCAAACTCTTCGTAATATTTATCGTCTTACCTTCTAGTGATACACTAGAAGATGTTATCGAAGTCATCAAACATGAGAATAGTACCAAAACATAATAAATAACTGGTATCGAAATATTTATATTTAACTCCTCATTACTAAGTAACATCTCTATAATACTATTTCCTTTAATACATAAAAGTACTGTTAATACTAGTACTAAAAGTAAACCAAATATGGTATTAAACATATATACTGGTGAAGAGAAATATCTCTTTAGTTCTTTCATAGTTAAAGCCTTAATAGGACTATTCGTTTTATAGACTTCTTTTTTATTTTTATTCTTTCTTACTATACTCTCTTTAGAATTTGATATTATTTTAAAGTAATATTTACCTCCTATCAAAACAAAGAGTATAAATGGAATAATATTTATTAATAATAATTTTATAAATACTATGATATTAAACTTATCTATTAATGTAGTATAGGCTCCTACTGGGTAATATATTCTTGTTAACATATCATTAATACTTGAGGCTTTGCCTGCTATATCTTCTATAAAATTATTTAAATTAAAACTTAAGAAAAAGATACCCATAAAGATAATACTAGATAGTATTGTTTGAATTATCTTCTTTGATTTAAATTTACTTGATACCAGTTTAACCAAATAACCTAAGATACTAGATATAACTGTAGGTATAATTGGTATTAGTATAGTCATAATAAAAGATATTATATAAAAACTTATACTAGGATGTTCAAAATAAATATAGATTACAAAAGCTGGTAATAAGAACATTAAGTTATATATATACTGAAATAGTATTAATTTAAATATTCTAACAAATAATATTTGACTTCTTTTAATTGGTAATGAAAATAATAAGTCATTATCTTTACATTCAAATAGTATTCCTTGTGATTTATAGATACCTTCAATTATCGTTATAATACTAACCATAAAGATAAATAAACTAAGCATTACATAAGTTAAACCTATTTCATGTAAGGGCTTACCTATCATATAGGCATAATAACCTATTGAGTAGGCTACTACTAAGAAAAGAAATACTGGTAATAATATCTTCTTTTTAGTACTAGCATTCTTACCCGCAGAATACTTAAACATATTCATATCTTCAGTAAGAACAGCTTTTAATAGTGATAGTGTTTTCATTATTTTTCACCTAGTTCTAAGAAGACCTGCTCTAATGATTCATCACCCTTGATATCTTTCATCTTACCTACTTTAACAATAGTTCCATCTTTAATAATAGCTACTCTATCACATAGTTTTTCTGCTACATCAAGAATATGAGTAGAGAAAAATATTGTCTTACCATTCTTAGTCATATCCCTCATTATTTCTTTCATGTCATAGACAGCTTTAGGATCTAAGCCAACGAATGGTTCATCCATTATTAGTACTTTAGGATTATGAGCTAAAGCAGCGATTAAAGCAACCTTTTGTTTCATACCATGAGAAAAACTTGATATATCATCATTCAATTTATCTTCTATCTCAAACATTTTAGCATACTTTAGCGTATTTTCACTTCTTATATTCTCTGGTACTTCATACATATCACATATAAAATTAATAAAATCAATTGCTTTCATATTTTCATATAAATCAGGATTATCTGGTACATAAGCCATTATTTTCTTGCATTCTAGAGGTTCTTCTTTAATACTTTTATTATCTACTAAGATATCGCCTTCTTCAAAATCAAGAATACCCATAATACTCTTTATCATAGTAGTTTTACCTGCTCCATTATGACCTATAAAAGCAAATATCTCACCACTTTCTATTTTAAAACTAACATTCTTTAATACTTTCTTTTTACCATTATAAGTCTTACTTACATTTTTTATTTCTATCATAAATCCTCCATATCACTTACATAGTATATCAAATTATTTATTATAAAACTTTAATATTTTCTTAAGATTATTATTTTTTAAAATTAACTACTATCTCTCCTATACCACCATCTAATTTAATAGTATTAGTGCCATTACCAAGAGTACTATTATCTCCTACCTCTATATCATTAATAGTTACTTTACCAATACCTTTATTCACTTCAAATCTATAATTATCAAAAGTATTTAATAGATTTAAAGATAACTTACCTACTCCTGAAGAGATACTACTATTACCTGTAATATTTGAAGTAATTTTAACTTCTCCTATTCCAATATCTAAATCTAAATCATTAATACTACCATTATTAATAGTAAAAGTACCTGCTCCTGTATCTATATCTGCTCTCTTTGAATAAAGATTATTAATTAAAGTAGTACCTGTTCCTAAATCAATATCTAACTTCTCAGTATTAATACTATCTATATTTAAATTACCTGCTCCTGTATTAATATCAATTTCATTTAAGTTAGTATCAGGTATAGTAATAATAAGTTCACTCTTTAACTTACTATTAGTAAGATGATAGCCTTCTTCTTTTATTTTTAATTCATTATTATCTATTTTATATTTAATATGTTTGTTATTAGTTTCTATTATAAAACTATTTCCAGGCTTAATAACTAAATTACTAGAATTAACATCTATATCTAAATACTTAATATTCTCAGTACTTTGATTCAATAATATACTAGTATTTTCTTCAATAACATTATCTTTACTGAACATACTAGTAAAAGCATATAATCCTCCTACTATAGAGAAGAATATTGTAAAAGTTAAAAATAAACCAAAAGCAACTGCTAGAGACTTAATAATTCTTTGTCCTGTGCTCATTTAATATCTACCCCACCAAACAAACAACTAGCATTTACATAGATAGTATATTTCTTATCTTCATTATTTTTCTTTTTATTATTTACTCCACCAAAGATAGAATTAGATTTAATTTTAATATTAACATCATCAGGTACAATAATATCTATACCACCAAAGACACTACTAGCATTAATAACAACATCTTCTTTAATTTTAGCCTCTCTCAAATCACAAGTAATACTACCAAAGACACTATTTAAAGTAGCTCCTTTAAATTCTTCATTAGGAAAATCAATTCTTTGTCCTGAGAATGTAGCACAGTATTCATTATCTTTAGTATTCTTATTATTTAATTTCTTTATTTCATTATTAATCTTACTATTGAAAGTATTTTTAAATATTAAAGATAAACCTATTATAACAATTATACTAGGTAATAATAACTTCCATATTAAATTAAAATCTATAATATTTTGCATTCCAAGTAATAGAATAACTCCTACTAAAAGACCAATGATATTGCCTGTTTTATCTTTATTAGTAAATAAGCCTATAAAACATGGTACAATAATAACTAAAGTCCACCATCCATCAAAAAAGATATCTATATCAGTAATACCCATAGTATTAAGTCCTATAATAACTCCAATTATAACCAAAATAATTCCCCATAAAATATTTTTTATATTATTCATTTCTATCTCTCCAATCTTTATATTATTTATGCACTCTATAGTTTGTAATCTATAGAGTGTTAACTTAAGCCATAAGTCTTAAGTTAATATGCTAAACGCATCTATCATATAGAAGCCGAATCTATATATCAAAAAGAAACTACTTAAGTAGTAACTTAAGAGCTTCTTTTATTTGTTCTTCTAATTTAAGTTCTGGATTTACTTTGCCAACTATCTTCTTAACATCAGCTTGTTTATAACCAAGTCCAAGTAGAGCCTCAGTAAGTTCATTAGAATGATCTTCTCTCTTAAATAGACCTGTATTAATAACATTAAGTTTACCTTTTAAGTCAAGAATAACTTGTCTAGCAACTTTATCACCAATCTTAGGAAACTTCTTTAGATAATTAATATTTTCTGTTTCTATGGCTTCTTCAATCATAGTAATAGAACCGGTGGCAAGCATAGGAAGAGCCATTTTAGGACCAAGTCCTTTGACAGATATTAATTTTAAAAATAATTCTTTTTCTTCCTTGGTTTTAAATCCATATAAAGAATATTCATCTTCAGCTACTTTAGTATAAGTATATATAGTATAATTTTTACCTATCATAAAACCATAAGGATTTGGTACATATATTAAGTATCCAATACCATTATTATCAATAATAACATAACTAGGTTCTATTTCTTTTATTTCCCCACTGATATATCCATACATATTATTTCATTTCCTTTATATCTTTAGTAGTTACTTTATTAAATAAATTATCCTCTATATCTTTTACCATATCATTCTCTTTATGAATTTTATCTATTGCTTCTTTAATCATAATACCAAGTAATTCTCTGTAATCAATATTTTTATCATCAAATAGATGATGTGAAAAGAAATTAGGAATGGTATTAACTTCATTTACATATAATTTTTTCTTCTTATTATCATATACATAATCTATTCTTGCTACTCCAGATAAAGCAAGTACTTTATAAGTCTTTTTACTAGTTTTTTCTATCTCTTCAGTTAAAGTCTTAGAAATATCCGCTGGAAAGATTCTTTTGAAAGTATCATCTTCATTATCTTTACGATATTTATCATAATAGTTACATGGTTCATCTTTAATAATTTCTTCAATTACACTACCAATAAGTTTACCTTTACTAAGTAGTACTGCCATATTAAATTCTCTTCTGTCAGCAATATACTCTTCTACTAGAACTCTCTCATCATTCTTCATTGCTTTTTCTATTGATGACTCTAATTCTTCTTTTCTATTAACTATCTCAATACCAATACCACTACCAAGTCGTGCTGGTTTAATAATAAGTGGATACGATAATTCTTCTATCTTCTTAAATATATCTTCCTTATCTAATTTATAATCACTGTCAGAAAAATAAACATAATCTACTACCGGGATATCATTACCATTAAGTACTTCTTTGGTAAATACCTTATCTTGACATAAACTTGAAGAATAAATATCACTACCTACTATAGGGATACCAAGTGTTTCTAAATATCCAACAATGCTACCATCTTCAGTATATTTACCATGTACCATTGGAAAAGCAAGATGTATTTCTTTATATACTCTTTTAATTAATCCTGTAGTTTGAAGTATGAATTTACCATTCTTATTAATAAGATTAACTTTTGTAGCATATCTATCTATTAATCTAAAATCTTTATAGCTATCAATATATCTTAACATACCACCACTATAAAAAGTTAAATCTTTTGTAATATAGATTGGTACTACTTCATATCTTTCTTTATCTATATTATCCATTGCTTGAATAGCCGTTAGTACAGATAGATCATGTTCTAAACTTCTTCCTCCAAATATTACTCCAATACTTAATTTCATCTTAACACCTCTTACCTATATTATATAATAGTTTTTTCTATTTTTAAAGTAAAATTAATAAACTTGACATTTATAAAGTAAAGTAACGAAAAGAGAAACCATTATTAGTTTCTCTTAAGGTTAATCACTAACTAGTCCTTTACCTACTTTTTTATCTCCTAGATAAAGTTCATATCTATCCCCATCATTTCTTTCTATATCTTCTTCTGCCTCAAAGACAACCATAGAATTATCTCCCGGAAAAACCTGGGTAGTGCTTTCTAAACTAAATATTCTAACATTATAAGTCTTGTCATTTATAACCATTTTATACTTATAATTAACTGATACTACTTTATCTAAGCCACCTTCTTCTTTAACGTAAAAGTAATTTTGTGCATATACTCTTTTTCCACTAGAAGATGAAGCAGTAGATTCTATTTTGTTTAATGAATTATCCGCAAGTTTGTTATTAGTACTTAGACTTGCATATATCTCATCAACATTTAAATCACTAATTTGTATACCATTATTCTCTTCATTTAAAGTCTTTATCATATATTCTTTCATATCTTCTTTAGATATATTTTCAATTTCAGTATTTTCTATTTTTGAAGTATATTCTTTAAAGACTTTATCTAATAATGAGTTAATATACGCTGTACCATCTAATGATTCATCATCTTTATAATTTAGAATAAAGTCAATTGGTGAAGTAATTTTAAAAGTCAAACTACCATTAGCAAATATTTCGGATTCACCTATTCTACTATCAACAAAATTATTACTTTGAGCTACCCATCTATAATCAGTATATCCTCCTACTTTTAAGAAATATATATCACTATTTCTTGCTTTGTCATCCCATTCTTGTTCATACACACCTGCTGAAGTAAATACATTAATAGGTTCTTTCTCATTCATTATTAAAACAGCTTGATCAATGTTAACATAAACTTTTACCATATTTGTATTTTCATTAACCTTAGTTTTATATATGATATCATCACCATCATATCTAACACTTGCATCCTTATTTTCTTCAGTTTTCTTACCAAAACTACATCCTGTAAATAATACTAACATTATCATAATTAGTACTACAAAAAATTTCTTTTTCATTTTTTTCTCCTCTAAATATTTAACAATATAATTATATCAAAAATTTAATATAAATACCAGTCTTTTAAAATAAAAAGAACTATTATTAGTTCTATATGCTAACTTTATCTGTAACATAATCTTCAATTAATGAAGAAGATGCAAGTAGAGTATTATTAAAATCTTTTAGTTTAGATAAATATTCTTGATAATCTTTATTATTATTTAAAATATTTTCTTTTTCTTTATAAATTTGATTATCATCTAATTCTTCTAACTCCACTTTATTCTCGTCAAAATAAGTGTTACATACATTCATTGCTATTGTAATTAAATAACTTTTAAATTTTCCTCTATGTTTATAAGTTCCTATATATTTAATCAATTTCAAGAATGTTTCCTGTGTTAAATCATAAGAAAGTGAGCTATTTCCTGTTTTATAATAACAAAATCTATAAATATCATCATAATATTTCTCAATTAATATCTCTAATAATTCTTTATTTCCGTGCTGTATTTTATAGATTAATTCTTTATCTTCCAAGTAAATACCTCCTTTCTTTTATAAACTAGCTTACATATAATATAACCTAAAAAAATATAAAAAAGATTTAAAATTTTATTAAAT
>OGNF01003503.1_pt1 | contig 10357 bp, 6 predicted proteins | sample 1573321 | NCBI WGS metagenome assembly OGNF01 (sample SAMEA2581911, study PRJEB24529) | metagenome | biome: Human gut stool | place: China | collected 2011
GCACTTAACTTATATACTCAACATCCCTTCCTCAGCGTGTCCGCTGAATAGTTACAAAAAACATTGCTGCGATAAACGTAATAGAGGGCGCCCCGGATTGGAGTGCCCTCTATATAAAATATAAACTACTATCTGTGCCTGTTGAGTATGACCAGCATATTAGTTAACGCATATTTTGAGTGAATTTTCGTGTGATTCGGGTGATTCTGCCAAGGAGCGATTGTGGCACCGTGACTGAGCGGAGTCGCACAAAGCACGGAAAAGATAACAAAAGATGCGATGACTAATCAATATATTAAATAAATTTCGGTGTCATACCTATGATGCGAAATGAACCGATTATTTGAAGCGGCGGTTGCCTTCCAATACGGGTTTGCCGTCGGCAGTCGCGACGTTCTTCTTCATGCTCTTCTTGAGGATGTTGTAGGCAATAGGTGCTGCGCAATAGAGCGAGCAGAACGTACCGACAATCACACCGAAAATCATGGCGAATGTGAACGAACGGATTGTGTCGCCGCCAAGGAAGAAGATGCAGAGGAGCACGAGCAGAGTCGAGAACGATGTCATTACCGTACGGCTCAGAGTAGTGTTGAGCGACTTATTGAAGGTGATGTAACGGTCCTCACGCGGATAAACCTTCATCATCTCACGCACACGGTCGAATACCACCACGGTATCATTAATCTGATAACCGATAATCGTAAGCACGGCCGCTATGAATGACTGGTCAATCTCCATTGCAAACGGCAGGAAGCCCCAGCATACAGAGTAAAATCCGATGATAAGGAATGATGTAAGTACTACTGCGCAAAGGGCGCCTACGGAGAATGCCACATTGCGGAAACGGAGCAGGATATAGAGGAACATACATACAAGTGCGATGCTCACGGCCCAGACAGCGTCGCGACGCATATCATCAGCCACCGAAGGGCCTACCTTCTGAATCGAGATGATACCGTGTGCCTCATCAGCTACGGCGAAGGCGTTTTTATCCATCTTCTTGCCGTTCACTGTAAGTTCATCGGCGAGACCCTCATAGAGCAGATCGGAGATTTCGTTCTCGATATTCTCTGTCTCATCCTTGATTTTATAGTTGGTGGAGATACGGAGAGTTGAGAGGTTGTCGATGTTGATTACAGCTACAGAGACCGTGGGGTCGTTAGCCTTCTCCTGGAATAGTTTTGTAAGATTGTCCTGCACTTTCTGACGGTCTACGTCCTTTTCAAACTGCACGACATAGTTGCGGCCACCGGAGAAGTCGATACCTTGGTTCATGCCGCGGATGGCGAGCGAAGCGATGCCAATCACAATGAGAAAAATCCAGATGATGCTTGCAGTCTTCCACTGGCCAAGGAAGTTGATCTTCGTATTGGTGAGGAAGTTGCGGCTTATGGCTGTGGTGAAGGTCATGCCTGCGTTGCGGCCATTCTTCGTGATAAGGTCGAAGGCGATACGGGTAAGGAAGATCGCAGTGAAGAAGGAGCAAACAAGGCCGATGATAAGAGTGGTGGCGAAGCCCTTGATGGGGCCCGAACCGAAGATAAGGAGGATTACGCCGGTGATGACCGAAGTAAGGTTGGAGTCGAAGATAGCGGAGAATGCGTTGCTATAGCCTTCGGAGATGGCCTGGCGCAGTTTCTTGCCGTTCTTGAGTTCCTCCTTGGTGCGCTCGAAGATAAGCACGTTGGCATCGACCGCCATACCGAGGGCGAGCACGATACCGGCGATACCGGACAGCGTAAGCACGGCCTGCAGCGAGGCGAGGATACCGATAGTGAAGTAGAGGTTGAGCATCAGGCCCACGTTGGCCACAAGACCGGGAATCCAGCCGTAGTAAGCCACCATGAGGACCATCAGGAGCACGAGAGCCACGATGAACGAGATGAAGCCCATCTGGATGGCCTCAGCACCGAGGCTCGGGCCAATCACATTGTTGCTGACCACATTTACCTTAGCCGACATCTTACCGCTCTTTAGCACGTTGGCAAGGTCGTTAGCCTCCTCGGGTGTGAAGTTGCCTGAGATCTGCGAGTTTCCGCCTGTAATTTCATTATTTACATTCGGGAATGAATATACGGCGTCATCGAGCACGATGGCAATAGAGCGACCGATATTGTTGCGGGTGATGGTGGCCCATTCCTGAGCGCCGCGGTCGTTCATCTTCATGTTGACCAGGTTGCCTTGCATCTGGTCATAGTCGGAAGAAGCACTTGTCACAGCATCGCCTTCAAGAGCAGCATCACCTTTGAGGGCGATGAGTTCCCAGTAGGAATTGGTTTTTGTCTCGCCGTTAGCTTTCTTCACTGGATTGCCCTTGTCATCGGTGACAGGGAACTCAGTGGGCTTAACGCTCCAGAGGAGTGTAAGGTCGGAGGGGAGCACGCGGCGGGCGAGGTCGGAATTGATGATGGAGTCAACAAGCTGACGCTGCGAGGGAGAAACATATCCCACCACAGGGCTTCCCTGACGGCCGGCGCCGCCGAGAAGGGCGAGGGGGTTGATATGGTTCACGGTGTCCTGCTGTGCCCACTGCTGGGCGAAGCGCTGCAGGTCGCCTGCTATCTCATTATAATTATATACTTCGTAGAACTCAAGGTTGGCGCTCGACTTGAGAAGGTCGGTGACACGCTCAGGCTCTTTGACGCCCGGGAGCTCCAGCAGGATCTGGCCGCGCTTGTCCTGAAGCTTCTGGATGTTGGGGGCCACAACGCCAAACTGGTCGATACGGGTGCGGAATATGTTGAAAGCGGCGTCAACCTGCGAATCCACCTGCTTTGTGAGCGCCTCAGCCACTTCAGCGTTGCTGGCGTTGCTCTTGAGAGCGCCGAGGAATTCACCCTCGCGCACGAAGAGCGTGGCCATCACGCCCGGCTGGATCTGGGCTGCCACTTTGGAGATGAAATCATTGTCGCTGGCTTTCGCGCCCTGTGCCTCGGCTTTCTTGATGGCCGAATTGATCTGGGCAAGCTGCTGTTCGCCTGACGCATACTGGCGAAGGATGTCGGGAACCGAAATCTCGAGCACGACGTTCATACCGCCCTTAAGGTCAAGACCCAGACCAACCTCCATCTTGCGCACCTGATTGAAGGTGTAGTTGAGATAGACTTTCTCCTTGTCGATGGAGTCGTTGAATTGTTTCAGACTTTTCTTGTAGGCGTCGTTGGTCTCATCGGTGGTGTTCGACATCTTCACGGCATACTCACGTGCTTTCTGCTCGTAGTGACGGGTCACAAACGAGAAACTGATGTAGAAGCCACAAATCAAAACCAACAGAATCGCAATGGTGCTGATAAACCCTTTGTTCTGCATTTTGTTTTGTTGTTATTTATTATTATTATTTTCGCTTTTAGGGGCTTGTGAAAAGAGGTGCTGACACCCTCCCTGATGTCGGCACATACTTTTCAGCCTGCAAATATACGTCTTTTTTTTCATCCGCAGGCATTCTTAAGGGATAAATTTGCACTTAGACGCACTTTTTCTAAATTATTTTATATATTTTTGGCGTTTATTTCGAGGGAACGCATCCAAAACACATGAAGTTTCACATGAAGTCAGAGAGATTAAAGAGAATATACAGAATGATTTCGGGGCCGGCGATTGTGGCCGGAGCGGCACTGCTTAGCGCGTGCGCGAATATGGGCACTCCTTCGGGCGGCCCACGCGACGAGGATCCCCCACGGCTCGTGTCGGCGCATCCCGCGCAGGGCGCTTTGAATGTGGAGCGCGACAAGGTGACGCTTACCTTCAATGAACTTGTAAATGTGAAGGATGCCTTCCAGAAGGTGGTGGTGTCGCCCCCAATCGGCCGCACGCCGCGCGTCACCTCGCTCGGCAAGCGCGTCACGGTGGAATTCGACACCCTCGCGCCCAACACCACCTATACCATCGATTTCGCCGACGCCATCGAAGACAACAACGAGGCCAACAAGCTCCGCAATTTCGCTTATACTTTCTCCACAGGCCCCACCATCGACACCTTGCGCATCTCAGGGCGCGTGCTTTCGGCGCGAAGCCTCGAGCCGCAGCAGGGGATGATTGTGGGCGTGCAGGCCAATCTTGCCGACTCCGCCTTCGCCACCCTCCCGCTGCTTCGACTTGCAAAGACCGACGACCGCGGCCGCTTCGTGATCCGGGGACTTGCTCCGGGCGAATACCGTGTGTTTGCCCTCGGCGACAAGGACAATGATTACAAATATGCCAATCCGGAGGAGGATATAGCCTTCTACCCCATCACCGTATCTCCTTTCGCTGAGCAGACAGTGGCTCTCGATACTATTTACAGTCTTTTAGGTCAGGTGGATACCGTGATTGAGCGCTCGCGCACGAAATTTCTTCCCAATGATATTCTTCTGCGCACATTCAATTCGGAGGTACGTCAGCAATATATCGCAAAATATGAACGTCTCGACTCTACTCGCGTCTTCCTGAAATTCAATGCACGCCGCGATGCGCTTCCAAAGGTGCGGGCCATCGGCTTTCCGGACATAAATAATATCGGCGTGGCTGAAACGCGCGAAGGCCTCGACTCGATAGTGTGGTGGCTTTCCCCGAAACTGCGTACCGACTCGCTGCAGCTTGCCGTGGACTATGAACGTCCCGACTCGCTGGGACGCCCTGTGCTGCTTACCGACACTCTAGATTTCTTCTTCAAGCGCCCCAAGCCGGCCAAGGGAAAAAAGAAGAAAAAGGAGGTAAAGATCAGTGCCGCAGATTCTCTGGCACGAATCACTACGCAGTTCTCAATAGTTGCCACGGGCGACCAGGATGTGCATCTCCCGCTCTATTTCGAGTCGAAGACGCCTCTTGCCGCTTTCGACACGGCTCTGGTGCACCTGGAGCAAAAGGTAGATACAACATACATACCCGTGAAAGGCAAACCTCTTGTGGCAATTGCTGACACGCTTAATCCCAGACGTTTTCGCGTGGAATATCCTTGGGAATATGGCGGAGAATACCGTCTTATGATTGACTCGTTAGCCGCCATGGATATATATGGTCTTCCAACCCTACCCCTCGAACATACATTCAAGGTGAAACCCGAAAGTGAATACTGTTCGCTAACATTCTCATTGTCGGGTCTCGAACCGGGAGTGCCGGCATTCGTAGAGTTACTTAACAATCAGGATGCCCTCGTGCGCACGGCAGCAGTGGAACAAGGGCAGGCTTACTTTCCGTTCCTCACTCCGGGCAAATATTACGCACGTGTAATAGAGGATGTCAATGGCAACGGCATCTACGACACCGGCGACTATTCACTTCTTCGTCAGCCTGAACTCGCGTATTATTACCCCAAGGCTGTGAATCTTAAGAAAAACTGGGACAAAGAGGAGAAATGGGACGTGTTTGCCACGGCCATCGACCTCCAGAAGCCAGCGGCCATCCTTAAGAACAAGCCAGAGCGCAACAAACTCGACAAGGATAACAAGAACGAGGAGGAAAACGAAGATGAAGATGAATTGTTCGACCCGACGCGCAATCCCTTCGACCCCAACGACAAAGGCCGCCGCCGCAGCTACTAACCGATTGAGGATTGATTAGAATTGAGGATTGATCAGAGAGGAGAAAGTTCGCCTGTGGTGGAGTCAATCACGTAGCCGGCCACGCGGACGTCGGCGGCCATCAGGGGATGGTTGCGTATAAGGTCGACGGTCTCGGCCACTGACTCCTTCACCTCATCGAAGCCGTGAAGCCAACTGTCGAGGTCGATGCCGCAATGGCGCATCAGCGTGATGTTGCTTTCCGGAATGCCGCGCTTCTTCATCAGTTCGAGCATCTCTTCGGCATTCATTCCCTGCACTCCGCAGCCGGTATGGCCGATAACCATTATCTCCTCCACGCCCAACTCATACACGGCCACAAGCAGCGAACGCATCGTGGAATCGAATGGATTGATGATGACGCCGCCTGCATTCTTGATTATCTTCACATCGCCATTACGCAGGCCAAGAGCCCCCGGCAACAATTCCACAAGGCGAGTATCCATGCATGTAACGATGGCTATCTTCTTGTCGGGATATTTCGAAGTAAGATACTTCTCATACTGTTTCCCAGCCACAAACTCACGGTTGTGACGCAAAATCTCATCTATCATATCGCACAAAATTGTTCCTGATTCTTAATCTTATTTGGCTCAAAATTAATCATTTTTCCGGATAATGCAAAAAGCTACATTGAAACAGCATACTGCTTTCGCCAACATTGCCGTTGGTGCTCCCATTATGATGCTAACCTAACGACGTCCGTTTGGATCGGGCATCCCCCTCAGAACGGCACCGCTGACTCGAAGACATAACTCTTGCCGTCAAACGGAAACGTGAATTCTATCCTGTGAGCATGGAGAAGCAGTCGCTCCCGATCGAATCCATCACTTCTGCCATACAAGCGGTCGCCCGCAATCGGCATCCCAAACCCGGCTGCCGCATGAACCCTGAGCTGATGGGTACGACCCGTGTGAGGAAAAAACATTATCCTGCTTCTTCCCCCTGAAACATCCACAAACTCATAATCCGTCACCGCCTCTTTCCCCTTCTCCACATCCACGCGCTGACGAGGCCGGTCAAGCCAGTCGGGCGACAACGGCAATTCAATGCGTCCCATCGACGAAATACCCCGCTCCACATAATCCCCCTCAAGCACCGCAACATATCGTTTACGCACTTCACGCTTCGCAAAAAGCGACTGCAACTCCTTAAATGCACGCGGCCCGAATGCCGCTACCAGCAAACCGGATGTATCCTGATCAAGCCGATGCACAAGCTTTACTTCCCGCTCTGCCCCATATCTCTCCTCAAGCCATTGCTGCACTGATACGGCGTTTCCTTTCCCAGGCACCGATAGCATTCCCGCCGGCTTGTCGACAACGCAAAACCATTCATTTTCGAAAATTATACGCGGACTATCCACCGTGCATTTCTGATAATCATCCTCAAGCGGAGGATTTATCGTCAACCCCTGCAGCATCCAGCGAAGTATGGGCAAGCACTTGCCACGACAGGCCGGATAATGGCGTCCATGAATACGCACCTCGCCATCCTTAGGCCTGCCATACCAATATTCGGCAATAGCCACAGGACTCAACCCTTGCGCATACGCAGCCTGCAGAAGTTTCGGCGCACAGCATTCACCTGCACCCGAAGGGGGTATACCCATAGGCGTCTCAGCAAAAATCCCGCTCAGGCTTTTACTCTCACCACGCGCATTAAGCAACTTGAAATTAGAAAACAACCACTGCTGCAAAGCCTCCGAATCGGCGCGCCGCTGCTCCTTCATCGCTGCAAGCCGCTTACGGGCCATCTGCAAATCAATTTCCAGCGGAGTAAGCGCGTCGGCCAACACCTTCTTCTTGCGGCGGAGTTCGGCTTTCTCAAACTGGCTCTGACGGATCATCACCGCCAATTCCGCATCATCAGCCATACCCGATTCTCGCCTCTCATCTCGCTTTGCTTTCGAAAGGCGACACTGCTCCTTGAAGGCCGACACCTCTGCGTCAGCCTTCTCTTTGGCACGTTCATATGCAGAGGTCAGATCAGCAAGTTCACCACTTTCAAATTCGGCTATCTCGGCATTCCGGAGCGAAATCTCCCTCTCTTTCCGTTTAAAATAACCGTCTGGCAGAAGGTAGTCGAACGCCGGACTCACAAATCCGGGATAATCGAATCCGCTGTCGCCCAATTGGCCGGAGAATGCATAAAGGGTATGGCGTTTGCCGAGAGGGTCGGAAGCGATAAGCACACCAAGCATCTTCCCAGCCTCAAGTTCGCGGAGGAAATCCCTCTCAACGGGAACATTACTCCCCTTCAACGATTCAATGCGGGCAACGAGTTTATTGAACGCCTCCTCACACTCCCCCGACGGCGTATAATCAAACGGATTATTCACGTAATGCCCGGATTTCCTCTGCAGTCAGACCTGTCACTGTGTGGATTGTAGCATCTTCCATACCAGCCGCAATCATATTTTTCGCAACCATTGTCAGGCCCTCTGCTCGGCCCTCTGCTCGGCCCTCTGCTCGGCCCTCTGCTCGGCCTTCGTCCCTGGCAGTGTCGAGCACATCGTTCTGCACCATAATCGTATCCATATGAGCGTCATAAGCGCGGCGTTCCTTGGCCGACATGGAGAGATATTGTAGTTTTTTCTTCACCTCCTGAAGTCCAGGGGTGCGGGTGTTCTCCTTTACCTTACCTGTCTTGAGATATGTCAGCCATTCATCGAGAGGCGTTTCAGGAATCTTGTCGTAGACATTCACTCGCACAAGATAATATTCCGGGAACACTTCGCGTGGCAGATGCTGCACAATCACACCCTCCTCTTTAGTATTAACCAGAAGGTCGTTGCCTGTGTGTATACCTTTAAACCGCGTTTCACCATGATACACATAATCATCGCCCTGGCCATAGTCGCAATAAAGGATGCTGATAGAATATACCTTCTTTACCTGATCGTATTTCTCACCGATGTTGATGTGCTCGGTAATCGCCTTGCATGTGCCGTATAGGATCCGTTGAAGATAATATAACTGACGTGTAAGTTGCACTTCCACGATAATCAGGTGGCCCTTGCTATTCTTGGCCTTGATGTCCACGCGGTTGAACTTATCGCATTCGGAATCCTGATTTGACTCGCTTTCAAGAATCTCGACAATCTTCACCTCTTCTCCAAGAAGCACAGTGATAAAGCCCTCGAGGATGCCGAAGTTGCTCTTATCCCTGAGCATATGCTTCATAGCCCAGTCAAAGCGGATATATGTGTTCTCCTGTTCCATTCTACTCAATTTTTCACAAATATAGCCAAAAAAATCCATTATTACAAATTCCGGCAACCTAAAACAATACGCGCCCCCAAGATAAGTATGATCCGCAAATTAGTTAATGCATATTTGAGTGTATTTTCGAGTGATTTGTGTGAGTCCGAGAAGGAACTATGCGGGCATCGTGACTGACATCTTGCTGGTGGCATTAGCCGTGGTGGCAGGCTATGTGGTAAAGTTAGTGAGTCCGCGCATCGGCTGGTTCGACCGTCTGATGGCCGCCAAGATCAGTTGGAAATACGTAGCAGGCCTCGCCCGCTTCCTGAAACGCGGGTAATAATACCTCGACAATACGCCGCCCCTGCGTTAACATTTTTTGTGGGATGGGGTCTAATCCATCATTAAGCCTCGTCAGACTTCTTGGCCTTGCTGATTGTTACCAACCACACCCCCGTAAAAATCAGCGCTATTGCTACACCTTTCATCGGGGTAAACCGGTCCATGCCGAGGCATATGCCTACTATTGTGGCCACTATGGGTTGAACATAGTTGTACATTCCTACCAACGTGGGGCGAAGGTTTTTCTGACCTATCATTATGCAGATGTAGGCAAGGAACGTGCCGCAAACCACCACATATGTTATCCCGCCCCATTCCAACCCGGCGATGGCCGACCAGTCGGTGCAGGCAAGCCAATGAATGCTTCCCGGCAGAGCCACCACCGTGGCCGACAGAAACATCCATTTCATCAGGGTCACCAGACTGTATTTGCGGATAAAGTTGCGATAAAGGGTGAGATACAATGCATAGCTCAACTGGGCCATAAGCACAATCACGTCACCCAAGGCCGGGTTGGCACCGGCAGCCTGAGCGCCATTCCCCACAATCAGTATTATTGCTCCGGCGGCTCCGGCAGCGATGCCGCCCGCTTTCTTGAGGGTGATGGGTTCGCGGAGAAACAGCCACGCCAGTAGCATCACCCACATCGGCATTGTGGTGGTTACAAGCGATGCCTCGCCGGGAGATGTCAGGCTCACTCCGATAATGAAGCATCCCTGATTGAACAGCACTCCAAGCATACCGGCCCCGAACAGCCGGAGGATATCCTTGGGAGGCACATGTCCCTTGGGCAGGAATAGGGAAGTGAGCCAGAAGAGAAGAGCCGCACCAGCAACCCTGAAATCGACCATAATCAAAGGTGCAACGACGCCGGTGGCGAAAACCATCTTCGCCACCGGCGACATAAGACCCCACATCACATTGGCCCCAAGCATCGCCAGATGTCCCATCGCTTTGGATTCCTTCATCTTTACAGCCTGTCTCGATTCTTTACAGCCTGCAAAATTACTCAAAAAATCTCAAAACGAGACACTATCCTAATTAATATTCCTGCGTTAATATTTGAATCACGCGATATTAATATCCTATGCCTCAGGATTATACAAATTAATTTATCGCAAATTTTGATATTTTGCGATAAATTACTATCTTTGCACATCAAATCTATTGATATGATTGAATCACCACCTCGTATAACGTCTGCTTCTGATGCGATTTTAGCCTACATTATTCATAGGGTGCCTTAACGTGCGGCACTGGGCTGATAGCACG
>OGNF01003506.1_pt1 | contig 10353 bp, 4 predicted proteins | sample 1573321 | NCBI WGS metagenome assembly OGNF01 (sample SAMEA2581911, study PRJEB24529) | metagenome | biome: Human gut stool | place: China | collected 2011
TGTTTTTTTATGTTGCCGGTGTAGAAATCTCAAAATTTTTATCTAAATTTGCAGGTTGAATCTATTAGCGACACTTTAAATAAGCGATACTTCTAATAAAATGAACGAATTAGCCACTAAATATTCCCCCGCGGAAGTGGAGGACAAATGGTATGAATATTGGATGGAGCATGATTTGTTCCATAGCGTGCCTGACAATCGCGAGCCGTATACAATCGTGATTCCGCCGCCGAATGTGACAGGTGTGCTCCATATGGGACATATGCTGAATAATACCATTCAGGATATTTTGATACGCCGCGCGCGCATGACGGGCAAAAATGCCTGCTGGGTGCCGGGCACTGACCATGCTGCCATCTCCACAGAGGCTAAAGTAGTGGCGAAACTTGCTTCGGAGGGTATCGAAAAGCATAGCCTCACACGCGAAGAGTTCCTGCGCCACGCCTGGGACTGGACCGACAAGTATGGCGGCATCATCCTTAAGCAGCTCCGCAAGTTAGGTGCTTCCTGCGACTGGCAGCGCACTGCCTTCACAATGGATGAGGTGCGCTCCAAGAGCGTGATCCGTGTGTTCAACGAGCTCTACAACAAGGGACTCATATATCGCGGCGTGCGTATGGTGAACTGGGATCCGAAGGCGCTGACCGCCCTCAGCGACGAGGAGGTGATATATAAGGAGGAGCAGAGCCATCTGTTCCATCTCCGTTACGCAGTAGAGAATGACCCGGAGGGCCGCTATATCGTGGTGGCCACCACCCGCCCGGAGACTATCCTCGGCGATACTGCCGTATGCGTAAACCCCAACGACGAGCGCTACACATGGCTCAAGGGTAAGCGCGTGATTGTGCCGATGGTGGGCCGCTCGGTGCCTGTCATCATGGATGAGTATGTGGAGATGGACTTCGGCACCGGTTGCCTCAAGGTGACTCCGGCTCACGATGTGAACGACTACATGCTCGGCGACAAATATAATCTTCCCAGCATCGACATATTCAACGACAACGGCACCATCTCGGAGGCCGGCGGCATGTATGTGGGCATGGACCGCTTCGCTGTGCGCGAGCAGATCATGAAGGACCTCAAGGAGGCCGGACTCGTGGAGAAGGTGGAGGATTACGTCAACAAGGTGGGCCATTCGGAGCGCACCGATGCCGTGATAGAGCCTAAACTCTCGATGCAGTGGTTCGTGAAGATGGAGTCGCTCGCAAAGCCGGCACTTGCCGCCGTGGAGAGCGATGAGATCAGTTTCGTGCCCGCGAAGTTCAAGAACACCTATCGCCACTGGATGAGCAACATCAAGGACTGGTGCATCTCGCGTCAGCTCTGGTGGGGTCATCAGATTCCGGCATGGTATCTGCCCGATGGCGGCTATGTGGTGGCCGAGAATGAGGAGGAGGCGCTTGTGAAGGCTATAGAGAAAACGGGTAATTCCGGACTCGCCCTGAACGACCTGCGCCGCGACCCCGACTGCCTCGACACATGGTTCAGTTCCTGGCTATGGCCCATCTCTCTTTTCAACGGCATTCTCGAACCGGAAAATGAGGAGTTCAAATACTACTACCCCACTTCCGACCTTGTCACCGCTCCCGACATCATCTTCTTCTGGGTGGCGCGCATGATTATGGCCGGATATGAGTTTGCCGGCAAGAAACCTTTCGGTAATGTATATTTCACGGGCATCGTGCGCGACAAACTTGGCCGCAAGATGTCGAAGTCACTTGGCAATTCGCCCGACCCGCTGGAGCTCATCGATAAATTCGGCGCCGATGGCGTGCGCATGGGCATCATGCTTGCCGCCCCTGCCGGCCACGATATCATGTATGATGACTCGCTCTGCGAGCAGGGCCGCAATTTCTGCAATAAGATATGGAACTCCTTCCGCCTGCTGAAGGGCTGGGAGGTGAGCGACGCTGCCGACCAGCCGGAGAGCTCGCGCCTTGCCGTGGAATGGTTTGACGCCAAACTCTCGGAAACGATGGCGGAGATGGACGACCTGATGGGCAAGTTCCGCATCTCGGAGGCGCTGATGGCTATCTACCGCCTCTACTGGGATGAATTCTCCTCCTGGTATCTGGAGATTGTGAAGCCTGCCTATGGCCAACCAATCGACGCGAAGACCTTCGAGGCCACTACCCGCTTCTTTGACACGCTTCTGCGATTGCTGCATCCTTTCATGCCCTTCATCACCGAGGAGCTCTGGCAGCATCTTGCCGAGCGCAAGCCGGGCGAGAGCATCATGACGGCACAGCTTCCCAAGCCGTTCTCGCCCAACATGGAGATGATCAATGAGTTCGAGCACCTGAAGGAGGTTGTGGCCGGCATCCGCACCGTGCGCAAGCAGAAACAGCTTCCGCAGCGCGAGAGTCTGAAACTCTGCGTGAAGGGCACGCACAATCCGATGCTCAATGCTGTGCTCGTGAAGATGGGCAACCTTTCGGAGATTGAGAGCGTTGAGGAAAAGAATCCCGCGTCTTCCGCCTTCATCGTGGGCGCTACGGAATACAGCATCCCTCTCGCCGGCAAGATCAATACGGAAGAGGAGCGCGCACGTCTGGAGAAGGACCTCGAATACTATAAGCAGTTCCTCGGAGGCGTGGAGAAGAAGCTCGCCAATGAGAAATTCGTGGCGAATGCTCCGGAAGCCGTAGTGGCAGTGGAAAGAAAGAAAAAGAGTGATGCGGAGGAGAAGATAGCGGCTATCAAGGCTGCTCTCGCCGCACTTGGATAAAATGACTGGTACTTTTGTTTTATAATATTTAAGGCCGCCCGTAGAGATTACGATGCGGCCTAATTTTTTATAGGATAGTCGCTCCGCGACTGTTAGTAGATTACCTTGCGGGCTTGGCCGGCGGCGACACGGATGTAGATTTCGCCAGGCTGGGGCTCTGCTACGGGCTGTCCCTGAAGATTATACCATCTTACTTCGGCGTTGCTGAAGATTTCGGGACGGATGCCTTCGATGTCTACTGTGGAGAGGACTCCCTTGCTTCCTGTGCGGTCGAAGACACCATGCTCCACAAAGGCAAGGTTGCCGGTCTGGCCGGTGCCGGGACAGTTGAAAATGATGCCGTCGCCCTCCTTGATGGTGCAGTCGTCGGGGAACACATAGCCCCAGGCAGCCTTGCCGTCGATCTCGGTGCGCGTCATGGCAGTGCCCGACCATTTGCCGCAATGCTCCACGCCGGCATCATTCCAGGTGTAGACATACACGCGGTTCCAGGGATTGGATGTCTCATTGTCAATGAAATAGACGGCATGCTTGCCCTGAAGTTGCCAGATGGGTGTGATTGTGCCGGGATTGACGGGTCCCTGTCCGGGACGCGGCGTCTCGGTGTCCTCGGGTTCCTGATTGCCATCGTAGGCTGGGGCCGACACGTTCACAGGGCTGGAGGCATAGAGATATTTGCCATCCTCGCCAATCTTGCCGGGAGCGGGAGTCTTGTCGGTGGAGAGCACATAGATGCGCATATTGGCCTCTCCGGAGCATGATGCGGAGAGGGTTCCGTTGGTCACGTTCTGCACATCGCCGGTGATTACATCGGTGTAATTGCCGTTGAGCACCTTGGAAAATGTGGCGTCTCCGCCGATTGTCACGAGGCAGTAGCTGTCGGTGGAGTCGTCGGTGTAGCGGCGCTTGAAAGCGGCCACACCCTTTCCGGAGCAGCCGTCGGTGCTGTACTGGCCTTTGCGCAATGCGGGCACTGCGGCGCGAATCTTGTTGAGGCGCTGGATATGGAGTGCGAGGGGATGGGCAAGCGTGGCGGCCACGTTGCCGTTGGCCCCTGTGTATTCAGCGAAGTCGGTGACCTTCACATTGCCCTCTATGTAACCGCCGAAATAGGCGCGGCCTGAGTTCTTGAGGGCGAGGTCGGCACCCTTGTCGATGGTGCAGCCCTTCTTGAATTCAATCTCAGAGCCATAATAGAGGCAGGGGATGCCGCGGAAGGTGAACATTAGGTCGAGGTTGCTGGCCCAAGTGCCCTGGCTTTGCGCGAAACGCTGGTTTTCGGGAGCGCCGTCGGGGGCATAGTCGTGGGAGTCGACATAGGTCACGTTCCATGTGGCGTCGTTGTAATATTTGTCGCCGCTGCGCACGCCCCATGCCTCACGGGTGGAACGGAAGTTCCAGTGCATCGGGAAGTCGATCACCGAGAATCCGCTATATTTCGACATGTCGGGCTTATGATACTCGTTGCCGTTGAGGAAAGCGTTCTTGGAATTGAACTCGGCGGCCACGGAGCTGCCATAGTCCACGCCCTGCTTGTCCTGGCTGATGATGTTGGTGTGGGTGCCACGGTCGTGGTTCACCACCACCTGGTCGTCCCAACTTGTTTCGGAATAGTCCCAGGGATAGTCCTTGCTCTCCTTCCATGTGTAGAAATAGGGAGAACAGTTGTCGTGACCGCGATAGATCACGTTACGGTCGCGGGCGCACACTTCGCCATACATGAAGAAGTCGCCGCCATTGCGCGCTGCCTTGTTCTCCTCGGCGAGTTTCAGGAACTGCGGGATGAATGCCTTGTTGAAAGTGAGGCGCGAGATATGGCCGGAGGTGTCGATGCGGAAACCATCCACGCCCATCTTGATAAACTTACCGTAGCAGTCAACAAGATAATTGCTCACAGCGGGATTCTCAGTGTTGAGGTCCACGCAGTCGCCGGCAATCTGGCCATACCAGCGGGAGTAGTCGTCCCAGTTCCACTGTGTGCCCACATGGTGGTAGTAGTTGTGCTTGTCGTTGTTCTGGCCGTTCTCATTTTTCATCGCGTTGATGCGATAGTCGTGGGCGTTGGGCCAATTGAGGTCATAGTCGGCGGGAAGCACTGTGTTGGGGTGGAGCTTCATCGAGGCGATGATGTCGCCGAGGTTCTGTGAATAATCCTTCACAAACATCGGGCAGAGTTTCTCCTCGCCGAAGTTGCCGGTATGGTTGAGCACGATGTCGAGGATGATCTTCATGCCGCGGGCATGGGCTGCGTCGATGAGGTCCTGGAATTTGCAGTCCTCGCTCTCATAGCGTGGGTCGACCTTCTGGAAGTTGAAGGCGTGGTAGCCATGATAGTCGAGACCGGAGGCATTCTCCACCACGGGCGTAATCCAGACAGTGGTGAAACCGAGGGCTTTGATGTAATCGAGTTTAGCGATAAGGCCCTTGAAGTCGCCACGCCACTCGGGGTCGTTTACGTTGAGTTTGCCATCCCAGCAATAGGTGTTGTTGGAGTGGTCGCCGTCGTAGAAACGGGTGGTCATGGCGAAGTAGATTGTTTCGTCGCGGAAGTCGGTTCGCGGCGATTTGAAGGTCTGGGCTGAAGTGGATGCGGCACAGAGGGCAAGCCCCGCGGCAATCACAGCCGGACGGAGTCTTGGTCCATTGAGTTTTTTCATCTTTGGATTATGTGTAGGTTAATTGATTAAAAAATGCAAACAATATATAATAGTGCAGTCGCTCCGCGACTGTTTTAGTAGATTAGCTTTTGGGCTTTGCTTCCCTCCACGCGGATGTAGATTTCGCCGCGACAGGGCTCTGCTACGGGCTGTCCCTGCAGATTATACCATTTCACAAGGGCTGAATCTGCATTGCTGCCATCCTCGGGATTGAGGACTGCGATGCCCGTAGGGGTAGACACTGTCATCGTCATCTTCGAGGGGTCGAAGGTGAATTTGTACTCGCCGGGGTTAATTTTCCAGCTGTTGGCCGAGGAGGCATCAACGTTGGCCGTGAATTTCTGCACGCTCATGGGAGCATTGAGAGTGACGGCTGCATCCTTCGATGTTGCTCCATAGCGGTCGAAGGAGTTGACGCCTGGAGCGGAATTGTCACCATCCCAACTCGGGGCGAGGTGGGTGATGATGGAGAAATAGCCATAGTCGCCCTCATCGCCGGCCACAATCTTCTGGGTGGTGGAATATACGTTCCCCTCCTTAGCGAACGCCGGGGAAGCGCTGGTGCTCCATGAGCCGGAAGCGAGATGGCCTATAAGGTAATAATCGCCGTCGACTGGCTGGGGATCGGGGTCGGGATTCTGCCCACCTTCGCTTGTGGTCCAGATCTCATAGCCGTTGCCGGATGCCTTCTTCGTGAAACCGGCGCCTGCGGTGAGCGACGAATTGCCGAGTTTCACCCAGAGGTGGCCACGCTTCCCTGTGATTTCAGCCACATAGCAACTGCCGTCTACCTTCAGCACTTTCACTGCGGAGGTGTTGGTGATTCCCACGCCGTTGCGGGCGTCGATCATCGCCTGAATCTGCTTTGTATACTGGTTGTAGTGAGGGAGGAACACGCAGGGTGTGCCGGGAGAGGAGAGCAGGAAGGCATTCGCCTGCAGCACGTCGCCTGTCATCTTCGAGCCGTCGCGATATGTGTCGTGGTTGTCTACGAAAGTTACGGCATACTGCTGGTAGCCGTAATGGATAAGGCCGGCGGGCTGGTCGGTGGTGCCGTTTGCCTTCCACACGAGGTCGGTGTAACTGTGGTTGCCGCCGTTGAAGCATTTGTTCACCTGATATTTAAAGGCGAAGTCGAAAGCGGCGCTTTCCTTGCCTGTGGCCTCAATCCAGGCGGCAAGGGCATCGTAGGAACCGTCCCAGTATTCGCCTACGCTATATTTGGGTTTTGCATACTGGTTGTAGATCTTCGTATACTGGCCGCCATATCCCTTCACCATGTCGAGGCGGAAACCGGCATAGCCCATGTCGTCGATAAGGAACTTGCAATAGTTCTTGCAGTTGTTCTGCACGTTGGCGTTGGTATGGTCGAGGTCGCGGGCGCCGTTGAAATCCTCGCCTGTGTCGAGGGCGCCGGTGGGCTTTGCCTGTCCCTGCTCGTTGCGCACCTCGTCGGTGGAGCAGATGCCTTCGGGACCAATCTGCCAGGTCTGGCCGTTCCATTTCTCTGCGGGGAAGTTGGTCCAGTTGCTCACGCCGCAGCGATGATTGATCACCACGTCCTCGATGATTCCCACACCTTTCTCCTTGTAGGTGGCAATCATGGAGCGGAGCTGCTTCTCTGTGCCAAACACGGTGTTGTGGTTGGTAAACCAGTAGATTGGCATATAGCCGTTGCCGCCTGTGGACTTGGCGGAGTTGGGCACCCAGATGAGATTGAAGTATTTGGAGTATTCGTCGGCCTTGGCCTCGAGGTTTTTCCAGGAGGTGCCCTCATTGTAGGAGTCCCACCAGAATCCCTGGAGCATGACGCCTTCGTGGTTGGCCGGCCAACCCGTGGCATAGGCCGAAACGGGAATCATGGTGGCGGCGCAGACTGCACCTGTTGCCATTGTGCCGTGAAGTAACTTTTTGAAATCAGAGAATGTCATGGTAAAATAAATTTTCGAATCAAGGAATGCGGTTAGTTTTGAAAAAGGCCGGGGCATTAAGACTCCGGCCTTTTTCTTTATATTCAGATATGATTTGTCATAAACGATTAGAGAATCACTTTGGTGACTTTCTTGCCCTGGCGCTTGATGAATATGCCATGGGTAGGTTCAGCCACGCGGATGCCCTGGAGGTTGAAGTATTCCTCGGGAGCGTTCAGGCTCTCTGCGTCCTCAGCTTCAATGTTCTTGACAGCTGTGGTGACGCCGGCACCGCGATAAACCTTGTGGTTGCCATAGAGCACCCAACTGGGTTCCTCGTTCTGGTTAGCCTGCATGTATGCGTCTCTTTCAGGACGCTCGGTGACGAATGTCTCGGGCACATAGTGGGTAACTGCGCCATAGTTTGCGTTCTCACCCTCCTCGGGATCGGGAACTACATAGTTGTTGTATTCAATCTTGAACTGAACGAACTTGAATGCGTTGGCGCTATGAACCTCCTTCTCCGGATGTGCATAAGCCACAATCTTGCTGCCGGACTGGGTAGCAGCTTTGCGGGGAGCATTGGAGGCTTTGGGGGTATCGGAAACCCATGTGTGATTGAGTGAGCCGAATGTAGGCGCAGATTCATAAGAACCTTTTTCCAGTGTGATCCAGCCGGTGTTGTCCTGAGCGGTAGCCGCTGTTTCCGTATCACCGTCAAGCACCTTCACGCTTGCACCATCCTTTGCATATCCATATACACGATAGGAGATGCTCTTGATATCGCTCTTATTGTTGGAGGGAATCTCAACGAATACTTTCACGGAGTCAAGGATCTTCACGTTTTTACCCTGGATTGTAGCCCAGTATGTACTTGCCACGCCTTTGGCATTCTCCACAGAGATTGTGAAGAGCTGGCCTGCGGGGAGTTCGAGTCCGTTAGGAATCTTGCAGGTCCAGTAATTATCGTAGTAGATTCCGCTCTCGGGATCAATACGCGGTTCATTTACAAGCGTCAGAGGAATATGGAGATTATGACTTTCATCCTCATTATACTCTGTGCCGCCGATTGAATAGTTTGTGGTATTCATCGATTCCTTGTTGAGCAGCAGTGTGAGGTTTTCAGATGCTGTATCATCATTGTGATGATAATAGAAGTAGATGTCGCGGGGATTGCCCTCAATAGCCACCTGGCCGAGGATGGGGTTGAAGTAGAGGGTAGCGTTGTCATAGAAGTTGTGGTCGATGTAAGCGTTGCCACGGCCTCCGAGACGCAGATCCAACACAGCCTCCTGCGTAAGGGGCTTGTTGAAGTAGTGGGCGTTAACCGGCTGATTGTCGTCATCGTTAAGGGTGCGGGGCTCAACGTGCGACCACTGGCCTCTTACATTATTCGACCAGTCGACCACATTGGCCTTGCCTGTGGCGGCCTCGTTTTTGAAGGGTCCGTTGTAGATGGTAAACTGACCCCAGACTTTTTCAACGGAGAGGGAAAGCCACCCGTCAGCGGCAGCATATTTCTGAGATGTTGACGCAGCGAACTTCCAGTCCTCTTTGTCGCCGTGAACCTTATTGCCATCCTTGTAGGAAACATATCCGTAAGGGACAGTGGTTTTGGCCTCATTGTTAAGAGTATATGTGCCGTCGTTGAGCCACTTGTTGCAGTCGCCCACGAGATAGTATTCACCGCTGTTGTAGGGTTCGGCGGTGACCTTCATAGTTTTGGGATTGATAGTGATGTTCCAGTTTCTGTCGCCGTTTGCAGCCCAGGCTTTCGAGCCTGAGGTAGCACATTTGTCCTGGGCGCCCCTGTCGTTAAACCAGAAGTTGTCATCCTGGTTGCTGCTGTTCTTGTTGGTGGTGTAGTAAGTATTTCCGTCGCTGTCCTCGAACTGGAAGAAGCACATCTCATTGGTTGTTCCGTTCTTGGGCATGTTGTGGTTGCGGATGTAGTAGACGTCACCGAGCTTCTCCATCTTGACTTTCTGCTTATGGCCGTTCTGGGAATACGTCAGATACATGTCAGTGTTGTCAGTGTTGTCAGTGTTGTCAAGACCGGAGAACACCACGTTTGCGTTGACTCCATCCCATGTAAGAGTAATGGTAACATCTTTCTGGAGGTTAGTGAATTTAATGTCACTACCATCTTGCAAGGTATATGTCACTCCATCCCTTAGTTTATCAAAAGACTGCTCACTTGTGGAATAGTAGGTGCCACCATCGCGAACGATTTTGAATCTCTGATCAGTTGGCAAATCAAAGGTTGCAATGTACGTTTTATAATCTGTGGTAGAAAAATCTATGCTTTGAGCCTCACCATTTTCATCCCAGGCTTTCAACACAAAAGTAGACTTGATATTTTCCACCTTGGTAGCGGTCATCTTCCATGTGTCGAAATTAACCTCGATGTTATATTTACCGGTCTCCGGCATTTTCCAGTTGTTCCAGTGACCATCCCCAATCTGCATTCCCGTGCCAACCAGAACAGCTTCTCCATCATTTCCAGTGGTTCCATAAAAACCACTATCATCATTATTCTGATTGCTTTTGAAACGGAAATTCAATTCGCCCGAGAATGTCACATTCTCAAACTTAAAGACATTTCCATCTTTGCTTGAATAATGGAGCAACCTTGTTTTGTCCCATCCGGCAGGACCACCAAACATGTAAAGGTCTGATGGAGCACCTGCTGAGGCTGCCAAAGCCGGGGCGATGAGCGCCAGGGCCAACAGGGCTTTGCCAAGCCACTTCTTGTAGTGATTTTTCATTGTTGTGTTGTGTTATGTGTTGTTTTTGTAGTGTGTACTAATTCAGATAATCTGATTTCTGTCCAAAGATAATACCCATATCGCGCACTTTCACGCCTTGCAGCGCAAACCACGTCATGAGTTGGCTAAAGGGGATGCCTTTATCGCCTATGCCTTATTCATTATAATAAAATGCAAACGCAACTACAGGAAATCGGATGTCCATGAGTGAGTTTTTCAGGGGATTCGCTTTTAGTAACGCGAGTTCGGGATAAGAATCGTTGTTCATCCACCAAGCCAAAGGACATAGA